>ERZ887942.1591-NODE-1591-length-15284-cov-6.968153_pt1 | contig 15284 bp, 10 predicted proteins | sample MGYA00521099_ERZ887942 | MGnify/ENA primary metagenome ERZ887942 (study PRJEB32303, sample SAMEA104408605) | aquatic metagenome | biome: Brackish water; feature: Pelagic; material: water | place: Baltic Sea | collected 2014-06-07T06:48:00 | depth 16,251 m ... | reverse complement strand
ATACCGTTCAGCAGTGCGGCCATTTACATCGTTGGAGATGAGGGATCGAATGCGGCGAATTATTTTGCCGAGTGCGGCGATTCGGCCTGAACCCCCTTCGGAAGCGACGCTGGAAACCGCGAAGGAAATTTTCCGAGCGGATCTCGAAGAACTGAAAGATTTGTTAAATCAAAAGGAGCCGCTGTGGGATCTCGATTCATGAAATGCGTTGCTATCATTGTCGGATTGATCGCAGTCGTGCTGACGGTTTCCGGGTTTGCTCGCGAGTCATTGATTTTCGCGGCAGGAGGATTCTGGGCTTTATTGTTGGTCCTCATTCCGCCTTCGCTGACGAAGCAACAAAATTGGTTTTCAATCTGGTCATTTGTGATTCTGACCGTGGGGATCGGGATGACTGCGAGGGGAATTTTTATAAGCTTCGATCTTCCCAACCATGATGAAATCGATCGCCTTTATCTACTCGGACATGCCGTCGATTTTTTTGTGAAACCGCTCGTAATCCTCCTGCTCGGACTTGGGATGATGACGGCTGGATATTTGTCGGTCAGCGCGAGAAGAGTGAAGCCAAAGGAAGGGGAATGGGACCAGAAAAAGGTTGTGGGAATGGGTGTCATAGTTCTGATCATTTCAGGAGGGTGCGCACTGCTTTACGTTTTTCTAACAGGCGGATTCAGCTCGAATTCGATTTCAGCAAAGCGGACCCCGATTCCCGGACTCGACCTTTCAGGGCAAAATTTCAAATCGTATGGGATTCTGCGACATTTATCTTCGCTGGCAATTTTTGCCCATTTGATCGTTTTGACTTTGGCTTTCAAAACTCGAAACCGCATTCATTTTGCGCTCGCCTTTGCTTTGTTTCTCGTCGCGTGTGTTCAACCGTTTTACGCCAGCGTTCGCACCGCTGTGGCTGCAAACTTCATATTTTCGGCAGCCGTTATCTACTTTTGTGGGGGACGCGTATCGCGGCGATGGTTGGTTTTTTCATTCGCCGGAATTGCGGTAATGGTAGCCGTAATGACCGCGCTGCGACCTGGAATCGCAGATCAAAATGTGTTTGAATCAATCGTTTTGAATCGAAACCAGATCGAGCTTCCGAAAACGGCACATATTATCAATGCCGTTCCTGAAACGCTGGATTTCCAATACGGAAAGACTCTGACTCGCTGGCTGGCTGCGCCGATCCCTCGTGAAGTGTGGCCGGACAAACCGGTTATTCATCCCGGTCCGATTATTGGAAATCGAATCTACGGGCAACGGGTCGCCGGAGTGCCTCCCGGATTGATTGCTGAGCTGTGGTGGAATTTTGGGTGGTTTGGAATTTTTCCGGGAGCGTTTGTTTTTGGTGGGATGCTTCGATGGTTGGAAAACCGATTCGGCCTGACTGGGAATCCTTCTCCCGCCGAGGTGGTTATTTTCATTGCCGGGCCGATGCTGATCGGATTCGAAGCGGTGGGAAGTAGCATCGGTTCGGGAGTGTTTAAATCCGTATTAGGGGTCGTTGTGATCGCAGTTTTGTTGAGATTTGTTTCACGAAAATGAAGATTCTTCATCATGTTCAGTCGCTCGCCGAAACGCAGGGAGGGCTTGCCGTTGCTGTAGCTGATTTGTGTTCAGCGCTTTCGAGTTTGAATTGTGAAGGGGTGATCACGGTTGCGAACAACGGAAGAAATTCCGTTCCTGTGTCGAAACAGGTCAAAGTCATTGATCTCGGGATTTCGAACGCTCTGTGGTCCCATTTTTTGCCTGCACCGAAAATCGAATTTGCGCTGGATTTACAACTGATCCACCAACATGGCCTGTGGACACGTTCGATGCGAGAAGTTGCTGCGTTCTCGAAGAGGTCGGGGATTCCGTTGGTATTGTCTCCGCATGGAATGCTGGAGCCGTGGGCGTTAGAGCAACGTGCCATTCGGAAACGGATTGCATTTGCTATGTATCAGAATGTAATCTTGAAGCAGGCTTGTGGCTTCCACGCGACCTCGGATGCGGAGGCTGGCCAAATTCGAAAGCTTGGTTTTTCCCAACCGATTGCCGTCATCCCCAACAGCGCACCGGACGGCTGGGATCCAAGTTTCGCGGGTGGACGGGGTGAGCGAACCGCAATTTTTTTATCTCGATTGCATGAGAAGAAGGGAGTGGAGTTGTTGCTGGAAGCCTGGGCTTCGGCGTCACCCAGTGATTGGAAATTGCGAATTTATGGTGAGGGGGAGCCGACTTATCAGCAAAAGATTCGGAGGATGATTGCTGATTTAGGGCTTTCAAAAAATGCGTCGTTAGTCGGGCCGGTTTACGGCGATTTGAAATGGAAGGCGATGGGTGAAGCTGAATTATTCATCCTGCCGAGTTACTCTGAAAATTTTGGGATCGTCGTGGTGGAAGCCTTGAAATCTGGAACTCCGGTGATCACCACGACCGCGACGCCGTGGAAACTGATTGAACATGCAGGATGTGGGTGGTGCGTTGAACCGACCGTCGACCGTCTTAAAGAAGCTCTGAAAGATGCGGTTTCAAAGTCGGAGCTGGATCTCGAAGCGATGGGGCGAGCTGGTTCTCGACTGGTTGATGAACAATTTCGAAGCGACAAGAATGCGGAAAAAATGTCGCAGTTTTATCAATGGCTTTCAGGAGAAAGCAAAAAGCCTTCGTTTGTGATAGAGTAACGCTTTGATCGATTTAAGAACATATTCGAAAGGGGATTACGATGCTGGACCGCTATGGAAGCGGGTGCTCTGGTATATCGTCAGTCGTCTGTTTTTTGAAACGCGAATACCGTGGACGTCGCGTTTGAAGGCCGGAATTCTCCGGGTTTTCGGGGCTAATGCCGGACCTGATTTTGTGATCAAACCATCGGTGAAAATTAAATATCCGTGGTTTCTCACTATTGGAGAATCCTGTTGGATTGGCGAAAATGTGTGGATCGATAATGTGGCGGCAGTGGAGCTCGGAGATCACGTCGTGTTGTCACAAGGCGTGGTTTTGGTGACCGGAAATCACGACTACAAATCGAAGTCATTCGATCTTCGTACCGAGCCGATCGAGATTGGGAGCTTTGCCTGGATTGGGGCACACTCTGTTGTAGGGCCAAAAACGGAGATTGGAGAAGGGGCAGTTCTCACAGTCGGTTCCGTTGCTCTCGGACATATCGAAGCGCGTTCGGTCTATTCCGGTAATCCTGCGAAAAAAGTTCGAGATCGTATTGCAGATGAGTGAGCGAAAGGTTAAGCGACCCATCATTATTGTCGGAGCACCGCGTTCGGGGACCACGATGCTTGCGAGGATATTTGCGGCTCATCCGGAGGTAGCGTTTTGGGAAGAGCCGCGAACGATTTGGGAAATCGGGAACTCGCTTCGTGAAAATGATCAGCTGGATGAAAGCCATCTCACTTCGAAAATCGGAGTCAAAATTGATCACAGATTTTCGCGGTTTTTGGTCAATTCACAGAAGTCCCGATTTGCTGAAAAGACGCCGACTAACGTGCTGCGGATTCGTTTTATTCACGCCATTTATCCTGATGCAAAAATCATTTATGTTGTTCGCAATGGCCGGGCGTCAGTTGCTTCGATCCTAAAAATGAGGTCTAAGCCTGCGCGTCCTGATCGAGTGTGGTCGCGACTGCGAGAAACTCCTGTTTCAGGTTATCCTGCTCTGATTCTGAGAGCACTGCGGCGTGACCGGTTTTTGGTTCATCCCGCAGGATGGAAAGAGTTTTCCAGTGATTCAATTGAGAAAATTGCTCAGCAATGGGATGCTGCCGTTCGAATCGCTCGTCAGGATCTGAGCGCTCTGCCCGATGAGTCCTGGATTGAATTGAAGTATGAAGACCTGATTTCTGATCATCAGGTTCACTTGAAAAAAATGCTAAACTTTTGTGAACTCGAGGACTCCGAGGCATTTATGAAAAAAGCAGACGGGATGGTCGATCCAAGTCGCTCGAACGTTGCCGTTCCTGATTCTGTTAATGCTGCTCTTGAGAGATATGCGATTTCCGATCCAATAGAGTGTGATCGGTGAATCAACCCTAATCGATCGAAAAGGCGGGTTGCGCGAAAGGCGTTCAGGTTGCTGGTTTCCGGAGTGAAAATTACCGTCATCACAGTTTGTCTGAATGCTGAGAAAACGATCGCTGATTGCATCCAATCGGTGGCGGGACAATCTTACATGGACGTTGAGCATTGGATCGTTGATGGAGGCTCGACGGATAATACCCTGGAAATTATCGAGGCGAATCAATCTCAGGGGATGCGGGTGATTTCCGAGAATGACGATGGAATATATGCTGCGCTTAATCGGGGAATCAAATTGGCGTCTGGCGAGGTGATCGGCTTTTTGAATGCCGATGATGTTTTTGAAAATGCTGACGTCCTGAAGTCGGTTGCGAAAACCTTGGCCGCACCCGAAGTCGACGGCTGTTATGCTGATTTGCTTTATGTTAGGGAGAACGACCTTTCCCATGTAGTTCGTTTTTGGAAGTCGGAACCGTTTGAGAAAGGAGCGTTTCTAAAAGGGTGGATGCCACCACATCCGACTTTTTATGCGAGAGCAACTGTGTATCGAGAGATTGGTGGGTTTAGAACGGACATGCGTATTGGCGCGGACTGGGAATTCCTGCTGCGATTCTTTGAGAAGGAAAAGCGCACGGCGCGATATGTTCCGGAGACATGGGTTCGAATGAGACTGGGCGGTGTTTCAAATCGAAATATCAAAAACGTGTTGAGAAATAATTTCGATACGTGGCGAGTTTGTTGCGCTGAGTTTGGGTTTCTGCCAAGTTTGCTTTTTCCCATTCGAAAATGGATTCATCGGTTGAAGCAGTTTGTTCGCTAGTTCGAGAAGTGCGTCCCCATTTTCCGAGTGTGTGATTTGGAGAAATACGCCATACTTTTCGGCATGAAGCGAATCTCCCGAATGCTTGTTCTGTGTTTAATGCCCGTAATTGCATCTGCGCAATTCCACAACAAAGGCGAAGGCCAGACGACAATCTCAAGATCGCCAACACGAATCGAAGTGAACGGGAAAGCGGTTGAATTCAATACCTGTTCTTCGGACAAAACTGAAATCGTATTTCTCACACACGCCAGGCGGGATGTTGTTGAGCGGGTTCGGAAAAATGCGGGACCGAATCTGAGAGTCATTGCACCCGAAGCATCGCGGGACTTTTTGGAGAATGCTGAAGAACATTGGCGGGATTGGTGGGAGGCACGTTTCAACTATTATGGTCAGCAAGTTACGAAACGTCCCATTCACTCACTGCCTGCGACTCAATATGTGAAAGAAGGCGACAAAATTGAGTGGGAAGGCCATTCATTCGAAGTCATCGAGACGCCGGGGTATACGCGAGACGGGGTGAGTTACCTTGTTAAAGCAGGGCCTTCGCACCCGCCTTTAGGGGCTAAGGACATCATTAAAACAGCATTTGATGAATGGATTGTGGTCGGGCATTTAATCAATGCGAGTGGGCAGGTTCCCGATTTGTATTCATTTCAAGATGCGATACCGGAGGCTAAAATTGGGTCGTATCACGGATATGGCGCGCGCTTCGCGACGTGGATTTCCAGTCTGGAAAAGTTGAAGCGAAAGGATCCGGAAGGGAGGCCGCTGGCATTTGTTTCAACTCACCCTTACACGCATTGCGCGACTCCAACGGAAACGATCGATGCGGCGATTAAGCGGATGCGAAATATTTACGGGCATTTTCTGGAGACAAACGCGCTGCACTGGTATTTCGGCGAAGAGCGGATGGGCGCAGCGGCGAAGAGGACGCTCGGTGAGGGCCATGAAATGAAACCGCTTTTTGAAAAGATGGCTGAGCATGTCGATTTACCTAATTGGTGTCAGCACATTGGGACGACGAAATTGCTGGTTTCGGATGATGGTTTTGGATTTGCGCTCGACGTAGGTGGTAAGAATCAATTCGAGTCGATTCAAAAAGCACTCGATGACGGATTGATCAAAAAGCTCGAAGGAATTTGGGTGACCCACACCCATAATGATCACACGGCCTTTGTCGCCGAGGCGGCGCGAAAATTTGATTGCCCCGTGTATGCCGTTGATGAAGTTGCGGATGTGTTGGTTCATCCAGGACGCTGGTTTTTACCGGGTACTTCGCCGAATGCGATTGATGCGGAGCGGATGAAAATTATGCCCAATGGCGAGACGGTGAAATGGCGGGGCTTTCAATTTATATCTCACTTTTTTCCGGGCCAAATGTACAATCACGGAGCGCTTCTCGTTGAAAAACCAGATAATAAGCCGGTCTATTTTGTGGGGGACGCATTTTCCCCGACAGGCATTGATGACTACTGTCTGATGAATCGGAATCTGATGCGCGAAGATTCCGGCTACGCGCTGTGTTTTAAAAAAATCCGAAATTTGCCCGAAGGAACGTGGCTGGTGAATCAGCACATCCCTCATCTATTCAAGTTCAGTCCGGCCGAGCTTTCGAAACTGCAGACCAGTTATGGCGAGCGGCGGGAGTTGATCGAACAGATGACTTCGTGGGATGATGTGAATTACGCGATCGATGAAGAATGGGCGTGGTTTTATCCCTATGGTCAGGACGCAAAACGAGGCGAAAAAGTAAAAGTAACGATGCGAATCTGGAATCACTCCGAGAAAGGACGCACGTTCAAGCTTGCGCTGCATGATGCCGACGGACTGACGATTTCGGAAAAGGAAAAAGCCATCACGTTGAACGGACGTGAAACTGGAGAAGTGACTTTTTCTATTGAAATATCAGACGACGCCGCACAGAAAGTTCATGTGATCACGGCTGATATTGAAAGCGATCCGGGAATCAAGTTGGAGCACTGGTGCGAGGCGTTGATTCGGGTTCAATAAACCGCTCGTCCACCGGACAAATCAAAAGTGAAGGCGGTGCAAAATGACGCTTCAGGCGAAACGATCCAGCAGCTCATTGCGGCAATTTCTTCAAGACTACCGCAGCGTTTCATAGGGATTTTGTCGGTCATGTATTTCACTTGAGCGGGATCAATTCCGTCGACCATCGGCGTGCGAATGACGGCTGGGGCGATCGCATTGATGGTGATTCCAGTCTCGGCAAATTCTTTGCCCACCGATTTCACCAGGCCAATGACGCCTGCTTTTGTTGTGGAATAGGGGCTCATTCCTGCGTTGCCCTCTTTTCCTGCTATTGACGCGAAATTTAAGACACGTCCGTAGTTGTGAGGCTCCATGGAGAGCAGCGCGTATTTCGTCATTAAAAACGTTCCCCGCAAATTGATCGCCGATTCGAGGTCCCAGGCCTCGGTCGTGACTTCCGTAATTTTTGTCGAGGTCGGGCCGACGATCGCCGCGCAGTTGATCATAATGTCGAGGGCACCCTTTTCGCTCCGGGCGGTGACGGCTTCGACTCCAGCTTTGACGGCACCTTCGTCTGAAATATCAACAATCTCGGCCTCAATTCGCAGGCCGGCCTCGGCAAATTCACCAACTGCAGCTTCAGCATTCATCACGCTGACGTCGAAGATCGTAACGTCGGCGCCTTCACTGGCGAGACGGTGCGCGATAACTTTCCCGATGCCGTCAGCTCCTCCGGTAACGATTGCGGTTTGATTCAGAAAGCGGTTTTCAGTCATGATTTTAAAAATGAGATTTTACGAAGCAACAGGGTTGGTTCGATGAATGAACCCTGTTGGATCGTGGATTTAATTTCCAGTAATATATGCGAGGAGGTCTGCGGTTTCTTGAAGCGTCAGGGTGGCTTCAAGTCCCTCTGGCATGAGCGAAATCCCAAGGCCTTTCATACCGGCGACGTCGCTTCGTGGGAACGTTTTTTCAAGGCCCCCCAGCATTCGAATGGTGACGTCCGTCTGGGTTTCGTTGGCAATGATTGCCGTGTAAATTTCGCCGCTGTTCAGGGTGAAATTAAAGGCCTGGAATTGTGGGGCGATCTCCTTGTTGGGGTGAAACAGATTGGTGATGATGGAATCACCACCGGCACTTTTGAAAGTCGCAAAATCGGGGCCGACCGCAAATCCCTGACCATCGGGTGATTTGTGGCAGGTGAGACAGGCTTTTTGATAAGCGAGTTTTCCAGCAGCGGCGTCGCCCTTCAAATCGAGGGCGGCCATGTATTTCTTAACGATATCGTCGCGTGAGATTTTAATGGGCGCGGGAATAATTTTCTGAGCGAGGGCTGTGACATCCTTGCTCGAATGAGTGCGCAGTTTTTTTGCCTCCGTTAGGGGAAGTTCTTCAATTTTGATGGTGTCATTTTCGATGGCATCGAGAAGGAAGAGCGCACGATCTTTTTTTCGAACAAAAAACGGGAAAGCGCGCGCGTGAAGCTCGGAATTGAGCGCTGACCAATTTGCAGTGAGAACTTTCGGGAGAGCTACTGGATCCGAGTTTTCGAAAGCAGAGAATGCCTCCAACCGGAAACTGGTTGGGGCTTGTGAATCCGTCAGGATTTTTTCAAGAGTGGAACTCGCCAGTTGATTGGTATTCGCCAACAGAGCAAATGCAGACGATTTCTTCGCGGCGTTGGAAGCTGGATCTGCCACGATTTGTTGCGCGTTTTTCAAGGCGTCGGGTGCGTGTTCGACAATGGCTTTGCGATTGGCCTTATTTTTTGAAAATGCGGTCCAGACGTCAAGCGCTGGTTCTTTGCCTGCCAGCCAGGCTGCTGCATTTGGGCCGTCGATTTTTCCGAGTTGTTCGGTGATTTGAATCTGGAGTTTGCCAGTCGCGATTTCAAAAACCACCTTTGCTTCATCGGCGGTTTGGATGGCATTTGCGATTCCGGAAATCATCCATGGGTCCTCGCCTGCTTGTTTTGCAGCGGCAATGAGTTGCTCTGTTTTTGTGGTAGAGGGCTTGGATTTTGCAAGAGAGAGAAGCTTGCGAAAAGGAGTATCTGAAGTTTCGCCGACAGGTTTTCCTCTTTCATAAAGCAGGCGGTGGGCGGTATCCCGTTTCCAGCTGTTGCCTTCGATTCTTGTGAGCGCGACTAATTCTTTGTCGGTCATTGCTCCGAGATTGGGCGCATTCGGGCGGTTAAATCCTTCGGCAACGACGCGGTAGATTCTCCCCCGGTCGCACCCTGAATTGAGATCGACGTGTTTTTTAATGCCTTCAGGAATTGACCAGGGGTGTTCGATCGTTTCTCGATGCATGTCGGCGATGTAGAGACTGCCATCAGGGGCGTTTGCGAAATTGACAGCGCGGAACCAGTTGTCGGAAGAGGCAATGAATTCGGACTTCTGATCGACTCGCGTTGCGACTGGTTGGACGTTTTCGCTGACGATTTTTTTGCGGTGAACGAGATTACTCCCAGCATCTCCAATGAATGCAAAGCCTGAGCAGTCCGGCATCGCATCACCTTTGTAAATAGTGATGCCCGTTGCGGCTGTAAAATAGCCGGAAACACGACCCCCGCCTTCAACGCTTCCTTTAACTGCGCCGGCAACTCGCCAGCGGGTGCGAACGATACGCCATGGCTCGTCTGGACTGATTCGGTAGACGGTCGCAGCATTGCCATCATCAGCAATGCTTACGAGTGCGCGAGGCAACGAATAATGTGGGTTGGGCACGGTCCACTGACGTTCCCACATGACACGAATGATGTGATTCGAGTTGCTGCACACGTAACGATTTCCATCAGCATCGAAATCCATCCCGTATTGAGCAACTCCATTTTCGGGGCGGAGGTCAAGCGCTTCCGGATCGAATGAAAAATCAGCTCCGCGCAGCGAGACTGCTGGTTGATTTGGTTTTTCCGGTTGGGTGACGTTCCCTCCGTTGGAGGCCGTCGCACCCCAAATGCGATTGTCAGGTCCCCAGCGAAAACTGTTAAAAAGCGCCTGCATATTGACTCTCAATTGCTCAGCGGGCGGGCCGAATCCGGAGAAGACATGTTTTTTTTCGTCAGAAACGCCATCTCCATCGGTGTCCTTAAAATAGAAAACGTCGGGAGTGGCTCCCACGAATATTCCACCTTTGTAGCAGATGACGGCGGTTGGCCATCTTAAACCATCGGCATAAACCGTCGCTGAATCGTAGATGCCATCATCATCGGTATCGACAAGTTTACGGATGCGGCCCAGTGCATCATCACGACGTTCGGAGTAGCCACGCATTTCGATGACGAACATGGCACCGGCTTCATCGAAGGTGATCGCGATTGGATCGACCACATTGGGTTCGTGAGCGACGAGACTGAGTTCGTAGCCATCAGCAACTTTGAAAGTGGAGAGAGCGTTCTCGGGTTCGGTAGCAGCAATGCGAGGCATTTCGCTGGCATCGACTTCCGGTTCTGGCGTCTCGCTCAGAAGGATAGGGTTCAGAGCAAAACAGCTGATTACGGACATGAGCCACATTTTCATGTCGTCAATTGTATGGGGAGGCGTTTAAAAATTCAAAAACGTAAATCCGTCACCCTTTGAATTTATGAAGCGCCGTCATTTTCTAAAATCTACATCCTCAGCTGTTTCAGCTGCTGCTGTTTCGTCGCCGCTATGGGCCGCTGAAAACTCTGAAGTGATTTACGATATCCACCAGCATATCAATTTTCACGGGCGAAGAAATGGTGAATTGATCGCGCATCAGAAAATGATGGGAGTTACTAAAACGGTTTTGCTCCCCTCCGGGGCTCAGTTGGCTCGTGATTCAACGCATGGCGGGCGTTCGAACGGATTGGCGGCGCGAATTTTTGGAACGGCTGCCGCAGCTCGTTTGGCCGGCGAACATCCGAAATCGTTCGTCTATTTCTGCAATGAAATCCCCGATTTAGATTCGACGAAAGCGAGTTTGGAGAAGTGGTTGGAAGGTGGGGCGATTGGTATCGGGGAGCAGAAATTTAATCTGGACTGTGATTCGAAGCCGATGCAGCAGGTTTATGAAATCGCGAATGCCTTTGAAGTCCCCGTGTTGCTTCATTTTCAGCACGGATCATACAATTTGGGGTTTGAGCGATTTCACAAAATGTTGGAGAAATATCCCAAAGTGAATTTTTTCGGTCACGCTCAAACGTGGTGGGGAAACATCGATGCGAAGCTCGATCAAAAAGATTTGTATCCGAAAGGGAAGGTGACTTCCGGTGGTCTGACCGACAAGTATCTCGCCGATTATCCGAATATGTTCGGTGATCTCTCGGCGGGATCAGGGCTCAATTCAATGAAGCGTGACGAGGAGCATGCTGCCGCTTTTTTGGATCGGCATCAGGATAAACTCTGTTTGGGTACGGATTGCGCGGATGCAATCGGGGAAGGGACAAAATGCTCGGGATCGGGAATGATCGATCTCGTTCGTCGTTTGGTGCCTGATGACACGGCGCGCGCTAAAATTTTCTCGGGAAATGCGAAGCGCGTTATCCCGTTTGGCGATTAAGCAAACAGTTCCTTAATCAGCTTGCCGTTGTTCACGAGTTGCAATGGGCGTCCGGCACTATCGTGGAGAACCATTTCGGGATTGATTCCCATTTTTGTGTAAATACTGGAAGCAAAATCCTCGGGCGCGTAGACGTTTTCGTTGGCGTAATAGCCTTTTACGTCTGTCGCTCCAACGATTTGACCGCCGGGAATGCCGCCGCCGGCCATAAGGACGCTCATAGCAAAACTCCAGTGATCGCGTCCGGCGTCTTTATTAATTTTCGGGGTGCGGCCAAATTCTCCGAGCAGCAGAACCATCGTGTTGTCGAGCGTTCCGCGATCGGCCAGGTCTTGAATCAAAGCAGAAACGCCAGTGTCGATACGTTCGGCCTTGTCTTTTGCATAGGATTTGAAAAGCCCACGGTGATCGTCCCATCCACCGTAGTAAACGGTGACCCAGGGGACGCCGACTTCGGTGAGCCGGCGAGCCATCAACAAACGCTGACCGAAGTCATTACGGCCGTATTTCTCCCGCATTTTCTCATCTTCTTTATCCATGTCGAAGGCTGCCTGAGCTTCGGTGGAGGTGATGAGGTCGAATCCTTGCGAGTAAAATTCATCAAAGGCGACTGCGGGATCTTCGGCGGCTTTGTCAGTCATTCGCTTCAGATTATCGAGTGACTCGCGAAGCTGAGCTCGATTTTTAGCGCGGCCTTCGGCAATTTCCTGAGGAATGGTGACGTCGCGGACGCGAAAGCCTTTACTGTCTGGATTGTCTGAAATCACAAACGGGGCATGTTGTGCGCCGAGGAAATTCGGACCGCCTGATCGGGAAACGCGTGGTGCGCTAATGTAAGCCGGAAGGCCGTGGGGAACGGTTCGTTCAGAGCTGACGACTGATCCGAAGCTTGGGTGAAACGTAACGAATGCGCCGCAACCAACGGGGACTGGTGTTGGGCGACCGGTCATCAAGTAGTGATTTCCCGCGCCGTGATTGTTTTGATTGTGGGCAATGGAACGAACGACGGAGAAATTGCCGAAGCTCTTGGCGAGTTTCGGCATTTTGTCGCAAAAGTGAACGCCGGGGACCGTTGTGGGAACCGTTCCGAATTCTCCGCGAATTTCGGATGGTGCGTCGGGTTTGGGGTCGAACGTTTCGTAGTGCGAAGGCCCGCCATCGAGCCACACCATGATGCAGCGGGTGTCTTTATTGATGCCGCCGGCTGGCGCGATGGTTTTCGCCTGCAAGAGATCGGCCATGCCTAGACCGCCAAGTGCTCCGAGACCGGTTTGGATAAAATCGCGACGTCCGACGCCGTTGCAGTTTCTGTTTGGTGAACGTTTCACACGCACAAACTAAGTGGTTGGTGGAAGGGAGACAAATCGCGTAATTGCGGTGTCTCAAGTGAACGATCAGATAGGGTATCTTCGTTAAATGAGCCCTGTTTGATCGTGAAAACGCGAAAGAAACCCTGCAGGTTTTATCCCACAGGGTTTCTCGCACTTGCTTCACGCTTCTTTGACCGTTGCTGTCGGAACTGCGCGGGTCTCAGAAATTGGTTATGCTGTTGTTGATCAGTCCTCGGAAATGTTGATCGCAAGGCTCTCTGGTGAGCGTCGGCTGAGTTTCACTGCTTTGCTTTTTGCTGCCACGAGCTTCCACCAGGCGTCTGAAATTTCGCCTTTCATAGGAACGTCTTTCGTCTGGCGAAGGGTTTCGATCTCGCTGAGCAGGCGCTTGCTTTCGTCGTATGAGTTCCGAACCATCTGACCGTCGTCTGGTGAGAGGCGGCTGTCTCCGGCTGGAACTTTGCGAAGGTTTGCGTCGACTTTGTTGGCGCCGGCGATGATCTGCTGAGCTGCGGTGGAGCCAACGGAGGTCGCCTTAGGGCCATAAGCTTGTGCTGGAGCTTTTTTTGGAGCTGCAGCTACTTGTGGTGCTGGAGGTCCCGACTTCTTTGCTGCTTTGGCCGGGCTACTTGCTGGGAGAATTGGTATGTCGAGACGTTCAGGCCGGTTGAGGTGAACGACCTCACCCTGATTCGCAATCGAAGGATTCTGAGGGATGAACGACTTGTTGGATGCCGTGGCGAGTTCAGTAACGTTCGCGGTGCGCGCCGGGAGAACGGCAGGAGCTGTCGCTGGAACGTTCTTTCTACCAAAGATGCGGAGACCTTTGCGCTTTTGAGGAGGGGAAACGGTTGCTTCTGCAATCATTGCTTCCTCGGCAGATGCGTTTATCGGCGTCGCTTCAGCATAGGCTTGAAGGTCTGCGTTGGTCCGCTTTGGATAGGTTTGCTGAGTTCCTTCGTGAGTGAGGGGCTGCTCTTCAACCATTGGAGTATTCTTCCACGGGTCTTGAGTCATTGGCTTCTTAGGAACGCCTGGGTCACCCGGGTTCATCACAACAGGTGTGATGAGCATCATGAGGTGCTGATTCGATTGCTGCTTCGACTTTTTCTTGAACGCATATCCGAGGATTGGAATGCGGCCGAGAAGAGGGACTCCGGTTCGGTTGTCTTTAGTCGATGCTTTATCGAGGCCTGAAATGGCGACGGTGTAGCCGCTTTCAACGCTGATTGGTGCTGTGTAAACACGTGACGTTGCGATTGGGAACGGGTTGCCGTTGATTATCTCAGTTCCGATAATGTCAGAGACGGTAACGGAAACGTTGAGAAGCAATTTCTTGTTCGCCATGAGTTTTGGCAAGATGTTGATGACGGTTCCGATTGGCACGTATTCAACAGAAGACGTGGTCGTTGCTCCGGCACCGAGACTGGCGCTGGCAGATGATCCGAGTACGGGCTGGTTTACAACTGAGCGGAATGAAACCTCGCGGTTATCGAGAGTCACCATCCGTGGGTAGGAAACGGTGCGGTTGCGCTGGTCTTGGAACAGAGCGTTCAAGCGAAGCTGCACGTCGTCGTATGAGAGGATTGCCGTAGGCAGCGCCGTGTCGCCGATTCGGGCGAGGTCGATGGCGGTGTCGATAAAGCCGACGCCGGGATCGCTTTCGCCTGCGTTTCCAACTCCGATGCCATAGCCTGCGTTACCATTGCTGCTGAGAAGGCCGGTCCAGTCAATACCCAAGTCCTTACGTGGGTTTTTGCTAATCTCGAGGAATTTTACTTCCACTGCGATAAGCGACTGTGGTTGGTCGGCTGCCGCGATGTAACCTTCGACCCACTGGTGCTGCTGTCGGGTAGCAACGATGTAGAGTGTGTTTGCATCGCTGTTCCAGATCACTTTTGCCTGTGAAGCGGCATCGGCAGCGCCTTCGCCTGCTGCGCCGTTTTGACCGGGAACACCAACAACGAGATTGGGCTGCCCTTGCATTCCGCTTACATTAAAGCGATTTACATTATCAACCGATGTGGTTGGTGCGAATGTCGCAGATAACCCGTTGGTTTGGAGGTCGAGGATGCCTTTGATGTCTTCGAGCAAGCGCGATGGCTCGGTCACGAAGAAATCCGGGGATCCCTGGAGGTCAAGTCCAATTCCGCCGCCTCCACCACTGGAGTTTCCACCGAGTGAGCCGCCTCCTTGATCGTTTTTGCGAACGAGTTCCTGGGCATTGTAACTGATTTCATAGATCCGTCCGACGAGTTCCGTGTCGTCTGCGGGGCGAAGATACCAGATGTCGTTTTCAAAGATGAGGGAAATTCCGTTTGCTTTAGCAAGGGTTTCCAGAGCTTTGAAAGGACTGGCATTGATGGTGAAGGTTACAATACGGTCGCCACCAGTAGCACCCTCGGGAAGACCGAAGAATGAGATGCTGGCGTCTTCTGCCATAAGCCGCATGATGTCACTCAGGACGGCTTTGGAGAAGTTGTATTGACGGGGTGGAGCGCCACGAAGCCGGTTGGCTGCCTGTTCGTATGCAGGTGAGTTAGGGACGGCAAGTTGTGCCCCCAACTGTGCATACGTTGACTCAGGAGCAGCCAGTAGGCCGATCG
>ERZ887942.1590-NODE-1590-length-15287-cov-15.257025_pt1 | contig 15287 bp, 9 predicted proteins | sample MGYA00521099_ERZ887942 | MGnify/ENA primary metagenome ERZ887942 (study PRJEB32303, sample SAMEA104408605) | aquatic metagenome | biome: Brackish water; feature: Pelagic; material: water | place: Baltic Sea | collected 2014-06-07T06:48:00 | depth 16,251 m ... | reverse complement strand
TCGTTTCTCCAGATGCTGACACGGTCCATAAACCTTGATCGGTGGCTGCAAATGCTTGATACGTACCCTCGGCATCAGCCGGTGACCAGATGACATCGCGGTACCAGCGGTTGACCGATTGATAGGAAGCATCTCCGCAGAGACTCCAATTCACGCCGCCGTCGACCGTGCGCCATAGTTGACCGGAACCGGAGCCCACCAAGACATGGGCTGCATCGTCTGGATGAATCGCGATACTGTAGACACTCGTCAAAGGAAGATCTCGCGTCATGAGTTCCCAGTGTTCTCCGTGGTCTTCTGATTTCCAAGCTCCCGCTGTGGCCGTACCCGCCCACACTGTCGTGTAAACGGAAGGCGATTGCTCAACGGTATAGACATGGCACGCTCCCGGGCTTTGGACTTGAAACTCCATGGCCACTTCAGGATCGTAGCTCCAGGGACCCATTTCTTCCCAAACACCCGTCATGCGGCTGGCCGCTTCAGCATGTTGATTCTGATAACGCGTAGACATCGATGGCGCAGGAACATCCCCATTGCGCATCCAACGCTTGTAGAACTGTGTGTCCTTATTTTTCACCAAGGGGCGAACTTTGTAGTAGTCCTCATAGGCACTCCGAACCGCTGCTCGATCTGCAGAATCGCTGTACATCATCTTCACCCATTCCGGGGAAGACACCGAGGTTTTGTAAGGAGTCTGAGGAACAAACTGGGCTTTTACTCCATTGGAATGAACGGAAAACAAAACCAGCCAAAAGCAAAGTGAGATCAGTCGGAGCATGCACAAAAGTAAGCTCCTAGACACATTCTCTTTCAAAAAGAAAGGGCCGCCTTGGTTGGGCAGCCCTTTCGGTTTTAAGTGAAATTGGAAGGTTGGTCCAATCGGCTTATTCTATCATCATTCTGGACACGCTGTTCCATAGTATTGGAAGAACGTGAGCAAGTCACTGACATCAACGAATCCATCGCTATTGATATCTCCTGGGCAGGCATCCGGATAATCACAGCCTCCTGGGAAGTTGGCGTTCTCATCGTAGTTCAATCCGTCCGGATCCATGCATCCAACAATCAAGCAAGATCCATCTTCATTGGTCGCTGCAGCATTGAAGTTGCAAGCCAATGGATCTGTACATCCTGAATAGATACAGCTTCCGTCATCGATGGACGCATCTGAATTGTAGTTATCCGCTCCAGCGTTCGTACATCCAGCGTACAAGCAAGAATCATTTTCAACGCCCGCAGTTTCATTGTAGTTCGAAGCCGCTGGGTCTGTACAACCCTGGACTGCAAATTCGCACGTCATGTTGTCATACGTCGCATCCGCATTGTAGTTCAGTGCAGCATCGTACATGCAACCGGCCACAACACATGATCCGTCATCCACGTTGGCGCCCACATTGAAGTTGTCCGCAATTGGGTTCGTACATCCATTGTATTCACACAAAGCTTCTTGATCGCCTGTGTTGGCTTGGGCATCGTAGTTAGAAGCCAAGGCGTCCATGCAACCTGTGTACAAACAAATCGCACCTTGATCGCCTGTGTTGGCTTGAGCATCGTAGTTGTCTGCTGCTGCATCCATGCAACCCGTGTACAAACAAATCGCACCCTGATCACCCGTGTTGGCTTGAGCGTTGTAGTTGTCTGCCTCAGCATCCATACAACCCGTGTACAAGCAACTACCATCTTCTACGTTGGCTTGGGCATCGTAGTTGTCCGCAACGGCATCGGTACAACCGAAGTACTCGCACAACGCCGCTTGATCGCCGGTGTTGGCTTGGGCATCATAGTTGTCCGCTGCTGCGTCCATACAACCCGTGTACAAGCAGCTACCGTCTTCAACGTTGGCACCCGCATCGTAGTTATCCGCAGTGGCATCCATGCAACCGAAGTACTCACACAATGCTTCTTGATCACCCGTGTTGGCCTGCGCATCGTAGTTGTCCGCTTCAGCGTCATAGCAACCCGTATACAAACAGCTGCCATCATTCAAGTTGGACGCTGGGTTGAAGTTGTCTGCATCCGGATCGGTACACCCGTCATAGATACAGGTCAAGTCTTCAAAATTGGCCGTCTCATCATAATTCGACGCCATGAGATCCGTGCAACCTCCTGCAATCGGCGGGAAGGTGAGTTCGAGATCCGTAAATTCATGAACGGTGCCCGCAGCATCCTGGAATCGGATGTTGTACCGCAAGAAAACCACACCGCTTGTCGTGAACTGTCCCAAAAGCAATTGACCATTCTCATCGGGAACGCCCTGCGTATCCGATGCACCGTCATTCAAGAAGATTTGAGCACCTGCTTCAGAATCAATAATGAGATCATCTCCTGCATTGAAATCATCCAAGTGCAGGTACATGTTTTCTTGAGCCAAGGCATTGTAATCGCCTGGTCCAGCTCCGATGGTCAACCACGAATCAAATTCCAATTCCGGGAAGAATCCGAAGAATCCAGGATTGATGTTTCCTCCAAAGTCAGCGCCCAGTGGATGCTGGTAAAAGTCGCCTGTACTCATGGTCAACCATGGGTTTTGGCTATTTCCAAACAAGGACGTCATGTCCACTGAAGCGTCTGGGTTGAAGTTCGCATAGAGGCGGTACGTCGCGTCCGTTTCAATGGTGTTTTCTCCGATGACTTCGTAGGATAAGCCCAAGAATGTCTCATCACCCCACACACAAGAACCATCGTCATTGGTCGCCACAGGATCATAGTTGTTGGCAGACTCTGAGGCACATCCGGAAATTTCCGCACATTCTTCTACGCCGTCCCCTTCATAATCACCGTTGCAATTTCCATCACAGTCCATAAAGGCTCCAGGGTAGATGCACGTCGAAGGCACGTCCACGTCTGCCTCTGGAGTGTAGTTACAGGCCAATTCATCGAAACATCCTGCGTATAGGCAATTGCCGTCCTCGTCGGTAGCTTCAGCGTTGTAGTTGTATGCCGTAGCGTCCATGCAACCCGGAATTTCTTCGGCGTCACACACGTCGTCGCCATCGGTATCTGCCAAGCAAACACCATCACAATCACGGAACTCAGAATCGTAATAGCACGTGCCATCATCGTCTGTCGCTTCAATGTCATAGTTGCAAGCATCTGAATCTGTGCAGCCCACACCGAATGTTGGGAACACAATGTTCAGATCAGTCGCATAATGCGTCGCTTGCTCAACATCTCGGAACTGCAAGTTGCACTTTACAGAGACCACACCACTGGTGGTGAATTGGCCCAGTAGCATTTTCCCATCAATCGGATTGGAAAGTTCGCTACCCATAGCGCCTGGGATGTAGTACAAACTCGCTCCTACAGGCGTATTGACGAGCACATTTGCTCCGGACGTTTCAAAATCAGAGAAGAACGCCTCCAAGCCAATGGTTTGCAATTCAATGGGTGCACCCGGTGCGCCACCCAAAGCCAACCAGCTATCGAATTCTAAATCTGGGAAAAAGGCGTAATAAGAAGGGTTGATTGAGTGCGCCAACAAAGCTCCATTGGGATCTTGATGGAAAGGCTCCGTTGAAGAAATACTCCAATTGTCGTCTGAAGTGCCGTAGCAAGCAGTCACCTGAATCGTTTCACTTGGATTGAAATTAGCAAACAGGCGATAGGTCGAAGAGCCTTCGATCAAATCGTGTCCGACAAGCTCATACGTCAAACCTGTAAAGAGGCCATCTTCCCACAAACAAGAACCGTCATCATCCGTTGCTGAAGCATTGTAGTTGTTCGCAGATGTCGAAGTACATCCCGCCACTTCACTGCTGTTACAAACGCCATCGCCATCAAAATCACTGATGCAATCACCATCGCAATCTTGACCGAATCCTGCATAGGTACAAGACGCATCATCATCTGTCGCGGCGCTGTTATAATTACACGCCAATGGATCTTGACATCCTGCGATTTCAAAAGAATCACAGACTCCATCCTCGTCCGAATCGGCTGAGCAAATGCCATCACAATCGTAACCACTGTCTGGCACATTGCCGTCACAGTCACACGTGCCTGCGGCAATTCCTTCACCACCACACACACCGCACTCGTCTAATGAGGCACACGTGCCATCGTCTTCGGTTGCTTCACTGCTATAGTTGCATGCTTCAGAATCCATACAGCCTGAAATTTCAAAGGCATCGCAGACACCATCTTCATCTGAATCAAGCAAACAAACGCCATCGCAATCGTAGCCTTCTGATGGCATGTTGCCTTCGCAATCACATGTACCTTCTGCAATTCCAGCCCCTCCGCAAACACCACATTCGTCGATAAACAAGCAGCTATCGTTGTCTGTGTTTGCCTCAGCATTGAAATTGCATGCCGTAACATCCGTACATCCCAAAACTTCAGGGACGTATTCAGCTGAAGTGAATGTCAGTCCAGTGCTATTGGTTGACTCGCCTGTTTCGTTGCGCCACTGCATGTTCCAGTTGCCATCAAGGAAACCTCCTTCCGCTCCATCCTCTACAGTCAATTGTGCCAACAACACCCTTCCGTCTTCTCCTGCAATTGCGCCTGGGTTTGAACCGGGTGTCACATACCAACTGCCTCCCGTTTCGCCTTCAATGGTAAATCCATTTCCAGCATTGAAAGCAGAGAATGCATCGGACAAACCGATGGAACTGACAGGACCGTCTTCAGTCGTTTCCGACCCGATGGTTAACCAGCTATCGTAATTTAATGTTGGATCAAAACTCAAAAAGAAAGGTGAAATACCCGATCCTAAATCGGATCCTGCTGGATGCTGGTAAAATGCTGTGCTGACTCCCAAACTCAAGCTTACTGGATCCATTTCGCTAGATCCCACTGAATAAATGGCCACACACTCTTCACCTGCATTTTCGAACTGAGCATAGACCCGGTAGGTGACTCCATAATCAGAGACCGCATGTTGATCCACCGTAATGAATGGGAATTCAGGAATGATACATGAGCCGTCGTCCCATGTTGCCGCAGGGTTATAGTTCAGTGCATTTGAAGACATGCAACCTTCTACGTCATCTGCATCACACGTGCCGTTGTTGTTGGCATCCGCCAAACAAGTTCCCCCGCAGACACCCAAGGCATCCACAACACTGCCATCGCAATCGCAGGCTCCGTCAGCAATCCCATCGCCACCGCAAACACCACATGCATCCAATTCCGCACATGAACCGTCATCGTCGGTGGCATTTTCATCATAGTTACAGGCCGATACATCGGTACAACCCAATACCACAGGAATGCACACTGCATCGCATGATCCCGCGCAATACGCGATTGTCAAATCTGATTCTAAAACGTCGGCGCCGTAGTTTCCTCCTCCTTCACCATTTGGTGCCTCAGGGTTCGTACTGCATGCGGCCGGCGCATTGAATGTGATGCCCCAACCACTCCAACCATCGGCAGGTCCCGTGACAGCCACAACAAATTCGAAGGAGCTGTTTTGAAGGAACTCCGCCGATCCTGTAAAAATACCGTCGGTATTGTCGTCAGAGAGCGTCACACCCCATCCACCCCATCCATTCCAACTGCCATTGATCACCACGTTGTCATAATCAGAAGTGGAATACTCCACATTGTTCATGTCAATTTCAAAGGAAACCGTTGCGTAAGAAAGCTGCTCGTCGCATGATGTGCAGGAGCCATAGGTATCGTTCGTTGTAGATCCAGCAACCACTATACGGTTCGCATAAGTCGCGTAATCTGTAACAGGCGCACAAGAGGCTCCTCCTGCCATATCGTCGGTCAAATCTTCTTGGCCAGCCCAGTTATCCACCATGTACTTGTACTCCGTGTCACCTGCAACCAAATCGAGTGTAACACTGTAGATCATGTCGCCATCAGGATCAGAAAGATCATTCCAACCATCAGATCCACACCAGCCGCAAAATGGGCCCGTCACATGAACGGTAGAGAACTCTGTTCCTGCGCAAGACATGTCCACATTCAATGTTGTGGAGTACAAGCATGACGCATCGTCATCCGTAGCCTCTTCGCTATAGTTGGATGCAGCTTCATCCGTACATCCAACAATTTCATTCGCATCACAAACGCCGTCATTGTCCGAATCAACCAAACAGTTGCCTGCGCAATCATAATTTTCAGCGGCATAAGAACAAGACGCATCGTCTTCTGTAGCACTTTCTGTGAAGTTGCAAGCACTCGAATCGGTACAGCCTTCTTGTTCATTCGCGTCGCATACGCCGTCACCATCCGTATCGACTAGGCACTCTCCAGCACAGTTGTATTCAGCTGAAGCATACGCACAAGAATCATCGTCTTCCGTTGCAGCGACATCGTAGTTGCAAGCCAACGCATCGGTACAACCGTTCATTTCATTTTCATCACAGATGGCATCGCCGTCTGAGTCCGATAGACACACGCCATCACAATCGTAACCCGCGTCGGGCAGAGATCCCTCACAATCACAAGTGCCCGCAGCAATGCCCTCTCCTCCGCAAACTCCACATGCATCCAAAGTGGCACATGAACCATCATCCGTTGTTGCTGCAGCATCGTAATTGCACGCGCTGACATCCATACAACCCGCAATGTCTACAGGACTATCAGAAGTATCCACAAGCAACCCAATGACATTCGAAGAAACTCCGCTTACATCACGCCATTGCAAATTCCAATCGCACACCACGTGACCAGCATTTCCTTCCGCATCATCCGCAGCGGTCAGTTGAGCCAACAACACCCGTCCATCATCTCCAGCCAAAGCTGAAGGGTTTGAAGCAGGAGTTACATACCAACTGCCGCCAGTTTCTCCATTCAATACAAAACCTCCTCCAGTACTGAAGGATGCAAAGGCATCCGACATACCAATGCTCGAGACAGGGCCATCATCGGAAGTTTCAGAACCAATGGTCAGCCAGCTGTCATATGCCAATTCTGGCACCAGCGTGATAAAGAAGCCACTAATCCCTGAACCCAAGTTCGAACCAGCAGGATGCTGGTAAAACGATGTGGTTACATCCAAGGATAAATCCACAGAACCTGCTTCTGCCGTACCGATTGAGTAAAGCGCAATGCACTCATCGGTTGGATCAGCGAAAGTCGCATAGATGTGATAAGTGGTCCCATATGCTGACGTAGCATGAACCTCGGTCTCAATGCCCGTAAACTGAGCAAGCCCTGTTCCCGTTAGAAACAAAGCTGAGAAGGAAAGCAGCGAAAAGCGCCTCCAGTTAGTTGTGATTTTTGAATATTTCATCGCGGATTGAATCCAATTCAGTATTAAATATACGATATTTATCAATGCAATTTGGCTATACGTCGAAAAACTTTCTATTTTGGACGATTGAGAATAAACCATGTTAACTGAATTGTAGAGTTCGAATACTGACCGCACATACGCAACGACTCGCATCAGGGTTGCATTTTGAGTATGAAAATTCACAACTTCAGACAGGACCACTTAAATTCACCACTTACTTACATCCAAATCGATGGGGCACTCTACAAATCTGAATCCGCTGGTATGGGCCGCTCTGGTTTGTGTTGCATGGATTTTCAGTGCAAACAATGCAATAACAGCGCAAGGCTGCATTGAGCTTGACGCCCCCTTGACCCTCTTTACCGTTGCCAGCGAAACCCCTTCGTGTTCTCCAACATCAAACAAGGAGTCCGCTGTTTTCTTAGAGCTGAATGCCGTCGCTTTTGGAGAATTGAAGATCACAAGACCGGATGTATTCGAATGGGCCATCACATTCCCATCGGGCGAGCATGTGGTGGTTGAGTTGCATCGTTTTCAAGTTCATTCCAATGATCTGGAAGTTGGCCACATGACCGACTTGGGTTTGCGCATTGAACGGTATCAACCTGAATTGTTGTCTTACCGCTTTGTGACTGCGGGAGTTCGAGGCACTTTGATTGTTTCCAAAGACCAGGCATACGGGGTCGTTCGTATGAATGGAGTGCAGCATGAACTCGCTGCTTTACGTTGTAAAACCAACGGGGCTTCCGCCTACGCCCTCTTTGATGTTGCAGACGCCATCATAGAAACGCCTTTTTCTTGCGGCATGGAAGAATTGGAATCGATTGACACACGATCGGCAAACCTTCCTGCACCTCACGCTCATCAAAACAGTATGACCTCATGCGTCGAAGTGGCATTGGACATTGATTTCTACACCTACAACACCTTTGGAAGCGACTGCAATCAAACCGTTGAATGGGCGCTCGCCTTGCTTGCTGGAGTCAACGAGATTTACGAAGGCGAGCTGGACAACCTGATCACCTTGAGCGCCTCTTATATCAATGTTTGGGAAAGCACAGACCCTTACGCTACTTATGTAGGCAATGCTGGAGGCATGCTGGATGCTTTGCGCACCGAATGGCTGAGCAACCCAGAATTGAGCAATCGACCTCGGGATTTAGTGCACTTGCTCACACGAAGAAATGATACAGGCACCGGAGGAATTGCCTACTTGAACGTTAATTGCAGCAATGCCTATGCCACGGGCTTTAGCTCAGCATTGAGCAATACGACGTCCTACAACTTAAACAGCTACTCCTGGAATCTTCAAGTCGTGGCGCACGAATTGGGCCACAATTTCGGATCGAACCACACCCACTGGTGCGGGTGGCCGGGTGGCCCCATTGACAACTGCTACAACCTTGAAGGTTCATGCGCAGGGTACACCGATAACCCTACCGCACAGACAGGAACCATCATGAGTTATTGCCACGCAGTCGCAGGTGGTTCTGTGAATTTGGAATTTCATCCTACCGTTGAAAATTCGGGGTTAATCCCCTTCATCAATGGTCAGGGCTCGTGCTATGACAGCTGCGATGAATTCGCTACTAGCTGCAATTTCTATGGATGTACGTTGCCCTTCTATTGCAACTACGACCCAGAAGCCGAGATCAACGATGGCTCATGCACATCTGAAGACTCCTGTGGTGAATGTGGAGGAGATGGGACTTCGTGCATCGGCTGCACCGACCCCGTCGCATGCAACTACCTCGAAGATTCACTGATCGATGACGGCAGCTGCTTTTATTCTCCCACTGGTGGTGCATGCAATTGTGAAGCCGTCATTCCGCTTGCCGGTGAATTGGCTCCGGGTGAAACAACCTCTATTGCCGTGAGTGGGTTTGGCTACGTTGCTGCCGCCACAGTCTATTTGGATTTTATCAATTCTGAAGGAGATCAAACGCGAGCAAGTGACTTGACTGTCATCATCGAATCACCGGATGGCAATTGCCGTCAAATCGGTGGGTTTGACGTGGATTTTGGCTGCAACAGCAGCGGATTTTGGCCCTCTTCGTGGCAATCCACTGAATCGGGTTCGTATGTCGGTGGAGTGACCATTGGCAACGCCCCAGAAGGTATTGGAACATGGTTTATCCGCATCGGTAACGGCTGGAGTGGATCCGCAGGTGCTTCTTTCAATGTCAACATTTCGTTGTGGGACCTCTGCTTGGACGTCGACCCTGCAGGCTGCATGGAACCAACGGCATGCAATTACAATCCCGCAGCCACCCAAGATGACGGCTCTTGTGATCTCGAAACATGCTACGGATGCACCGATGCCACAGCGTGTAATTATTCACCGGGGGCCACGTTGAGCAATGGGTCCTGTGAATTCACGACGTGCGAAGGCTGCACGGCACCTTCTGCTTGCAATTTTGATTTCACGGCGACGATCGACGATGACAGCTGTGAGTATCTGACGTGTCAAGGGTGCACCAACTTGGATGCCTGCAACTATGATCCTTCAGCGACCATCGACGATGACAGTTGTGACTTCGATTGCAGCACTTGTCCTGCAGATTTGGACAACGACGGCGCCATTGCCGTCAGTGACATTTTGCTTCTACTTTCTGACTTCGGATGCGACACCCCTCCCTGTATTGGGGATGTGGACGGCGATGACGCGACGAATGTCAGCGACCTGCTCATTCTACTCAGTTCATTCGGAGAATCTTGCCCAGAATGAAACTGTCAAAAATCCTCCTTTGGCATGCCGTTTGGGCACTGAGTGCTTCCATTCTTTTCGCAGGGTGCTCCACTGTTTCAGAGCCTGCAGCCAAATTCACCCCCCCTGACTGGGTTGGTTCATGGCAAGGAATTCAGCCGGAGTATCCCATGAAAGACGCTGGCGGTAACGTCATTTATATCCAAGGACAAGCAGCCCAAGTCAAGTCAAGCACATTCATTTTTGTCTTGCAGCCCTCCGGAAAAGTAGCCCTCACGCAATCCATTGCAGACGGCCGGATCATGGAATTTCAAGGACGATGGAACCCCATCGAATCCATGACCTCAAGAAACCCCGGAAAAGAGCAAGAAACAGCCCTTGGAATCAACTGCGAATTGGCCGCCTCCAATGGAGCCTATCGAAATTACATCCTGCGAGCAGACACCCTTCGACAAGCAATCATCTGCAATGGAACTCCAAGAGAGCCGCGCTTTGAACTGACTCGATTGCTTAATCGTTAACTCAACCGCCCGCTTCTCCAGATTTACTTCAAGTAATTCAGTTGTCGGTATGCTTTATTCCTTATCGACGCACTCACGATCATCCCCACAGGAAAAACAACAAGCGCCACAGGCCCAGTAATGATTGAAGCCCAAGCAATCTTGGATGCAAGTCTCGATTTTCTGAGCAAGTCTCGGACATCGACTAGTTTGGCATGCAGAATTTTCGAATCCGTTCGATCTGTTAGCAGCGCGTTTTGATTCACCTTGGACGACACTCCGGTTGTTTTTTCAGGTTTTGCCCTCCAAACATCTGCATCAGTTGCTGGAACTTCATTGACCGCAGGGATCGCTGCGTCCTCCTTTTCTTCCTCCGACTCGACCTCTGACTTTTCTTCATAAGGATTCGCAGACCATGTATTCCCTGCATTAAACTGAGCCTTTCGCTCTTGCTTCGCTCGTTTCTTTTCGATGCGTTTCATGGCATCTTCAACGACCAACTCGCCGTGCAACGGGTCTTCAAGTTTCACGTTGTGTACTTCATAGAATGCTATTAGAGCCATAGCTCCGTCGATGTTTTCAGTTTTTGAAAGCGCCTTCAATTGAATCAAAACGGTCTTGAGGGAATCCCTTGAAATTGTTACCGAATCTTGAGACCAGAGTGACTGAACGCTAAATAGGCAGCATAAAATAATGAGAGTGTTCTTCATGTGGCTTAAGGTGTAAACTAGAGGCTTTGCTTGCGCCTTCGAGCGACACCGTATTGACCAAATGGTTTTTTATACATCTCAAATACATTTATTATTCGATAAATTAAACTACATTGAGGTTGAATTCACCAAATTCACCTGAACTATGAATCGACTCCTTACCCTGGTCCTTTTCATTTTCCTTTCTTCCACAGGCTTTGCACAGCTCACCGGAATTGTAGGGGAGGTGGTCGCCGATCATGACACCACGGGAATTGAAGGGCTCGAAGGCTGGAAGACGTACCGGATCTATGCCGAATTCTCGAACCCTTTGGATGAAATTTCCGCTATTTATGGTGACACCGACTCACCTTGGAGTGTGAATGCTGACGGGGGCTTTTATCATTCGGGCTTGGGAGGCGATTTCGGCTGGACTGTTAACGCAACCATTGTATCCTTTATCCCTGAAGTGGCTTTTGATTCCTGGTTCACGCTGCATGCATCCAATTCAAATGAAGTCAATGGCCTCGCCAATACCATCGGCCTGAATGAATCGACTTTTTCTTCATTCAATTCGGGAGGAGACTTTGAGATCAACTCCTCTATTGGAGCTTCCATTTTCACGTTGGCAGGAGATCCGATGGGCCAAGCAGGAGATGACCTGCGCGTGTTGATCGCTCAACTGACGACCGAGACCCCTCCGACCGGCCTATTCAATCTTCAGGTATTTGGAGAAGGGATGCAAAATCAAAGTTATAACCACGTGGGAGTGTCCATCGCGTACGCTTCCACAGGTGATGACGTCCTCGGATGTACGTACCCTTCAGGTGTCAACTACAATCCAGATGCCACGGCAGATGATGGTTCGTGTGAATTTGAGGGGTGTACAGATACCCTGGCTTTGAACTTTGATTCAGATGCCACACTTTCTGACGAAAGCTGCCTGTATTTGGGCTGCATGGATCCTTTTGGGATCGATTATGATGCGACAGCCAATGTACCTGGGATGTGCCTGTACTCGGCAGCCTGTGCATCAGATTTTGACAGCGACGGACTGGTCGACGTCACGGACTTGTTGCTCTTTTTTGAGACGTATGGATACAGCTGCGGAGAGTAAGCGAGTACACTGAATCTTGCGGAAATACGCGATCTACGCCACCCGTCATTCATTCCGATGTCTCGCCACTTTGACGTCTTAAGCAAAACAACTATGGCCACGAATTTCAGTTAACGCATACGTTAGGCCGTTGCATTTCATGTCAAGATTGATTGACGAATCAGTCACGTGATCCATCAACAACATGAATGCATCGATCATGAAATCAGAGCGTGTTGCACCTGCTCCAAAGCTTTGGCAACAAAATTCACCAAGAACCCAAAGCCTCCTTCATCTCAAGGACCCTCGCAACATGCGACTTGTGCTCGCTTCGTTTCGTATTGACAGCACTTTTTTCAACAGCCCCCATGATCATCAGCACAACGCCGGTCACTATGGCCAAGGCCACAAAGGGGACGATCTTATTGAAACCATCTCCTACGGTAAGTGATGCCAAGGCCACCGCGCCTCCAAACGCCGCAAGCAATCCGATCCACGTTTTAGCACGGGCATTTTTGATGCTTGACGGGGATTCATAGTGAACAGGCAACTCCAATTCTGCGGCCCTTTTCTTCGCTTGATCTTTGATGTCATCAAAAGATTCCAAAAGCTCATCTGCCAATTTCTTGACATCGGGCTTGTCAACAATCTTGAGAACATCTTCAATGAAATCTCGGCTCTTATACATCCAGCTTTTCATCACTTGGATTTCTCTAGGGCTGCTAATCGGCATCAGATCACCCAAGAAATCCTCCATGGCATTCTCCAGTTCTACCAATTTCTTTTTGGCCGAACCCACTGTGGATGGAAGATCACCATTGACCACCCGATCCAAGTCGTGTCGGTAACTTCTTCTTTTACCTGCATATTGCTGAGACGTATCCGCAGATCGTACCATCCGGATGGGTGTGGAATGTGCGTCGCCAAAGGCTTGGTTGGACACCACCTTTCCCGCGTCTCTTCCCACTTGGCGCACCATCGCTCGGAGGAATGCTTCGCCTAGACTTCTTTTTGCCATGCGTCTTTGAATTGAAGCTCAAATTAGAACAATACCAGTACTTTCCACGCCATATTCTAGATCGTCCATTCCTTTCAGTCTTAACCCTTTACCGAACGGGCTCATGCACGCTGATTATCACATAGTTTGAGGAGAATTACCTATGTTGTGGTAAGGTGTTGTGACTTCTCGCATACATGAATTTAGACCAAAATGAAACAACTCGTCACGATGTGGTGCCTCGTGTTTCCACTAATTGTTGGCGCTCAATCACCCGGATTTTGTCCTGACTCCGATGCTGACGGCTTCATCGGCGTGGGGGATGTACTTTCCGTTTTAAGTGTGTTTGGTCAAGACTTTACATGTGCGTCCAACGATTATTATCTAGACAATGATTCGGTGTTCGCGATTTTATTTATTGAAAGCTCGCTGGATGCTCAGCTCATTGGTTCAGCGGATTCTGACATCGCGACCTACATGCTTGAAGGCGCTCCATTTATGGAGTGGTTCGGTTGGACGCTGGGAGGTCAGCCCAACTTATCAAACCCACATGTGCTGGCTGATTTTTTATATTGGATGGATTGGCCGGGGTTCGACTCAGGCACCGTGAATGCACCTCCTGCTCAATTCGTACCAATTCCACAAGAAGGAGCCACTGGATTGGATGCCTTTGAGAATCCTATTGAACAATACAAATTCGTTACTGCGAAGTTTGAAAACTTCAGCTCCACAGGATCCATTCTTCAATTCGTAGCCATCACACCTTTGGTAATGACAAATGGAAGCTCCCTCAGCTACACAAGTATAGGGTTTGACTTTTTGGGAAGTCCTCTAGGGGCCACCTACCAGACGACCGGAGTGAACGCTAATTCCACAGTCGATTTGACATATGAAGGAAATCAATGGCCAACAACGACTTACCGAGTTCACACCAATTCGGGAGCATTGAGCCATAATGTCTTTGGCGACACAGGCCCGATGTTTTTTAGAGGAGGAAATTTCACAATCGAATAACCCCCTTAACGCTGCGTGGTATCAACCTTCCCTTTCTATTGTGAACTCGTGCCTCAACTCATTTCGTCGGTTCAAACACAAGCTGAGTGATCTTGAAATGTTTGTCCCAGATGCTTCACAGAAGCATTGCCAAATCATTCTAGCTGTTCTAAAAAGCTGTCTATTTATTCGCCATTAGATGGGATTCCACCTCGGATGAAGCCGTTGCTAACGCCCGCCCAATTCAGGGCTGGGTTTGCATAACTTGTATACATTCGGTAGTGTCCATGTGCGAAATCCGGTCCTGTATAACAGCCAAGAAAGCTGGCAATTGTAGAACTTACTTCAGTCGCTGTACAGGCCGACTGGCTTCCGTTTATGTCATAATTCAAATACGTATATGAACTCGTTGAATTTTCCATGAGAGATTGTGGCACCAGAACGGTAATCCACGCGGGTTCATCTAACGTTATTTCCACAGTTTCAAATACGTGCGCAACCTTTCCGTTTCCATAGGAATCGTTTCCACCGGATACTTGAGGGACATCAGCTGAGATGACAAAAGCACCCGGATCGTTCGTCCAGCCAGGCCATGAAAGCATCGATTCGATATCGTAGCTATTCTCAGGAATGGAACCGTATTCAAAACCAAAAAAGTTAGCCCCATTTTCAAACATGTAGGTCGCAAAGTCGTCAAGCACCGAATTGTACAAATAAAAAATTAGCGCCTTCGGCTCTTGATTCGAGACAACCGCCATGGTATCACTGCAACTATACGTTTCAACAACATTCGTCCAATTTGGAATTTCGCTCCACACACCGGTACCATCGCCTTCAGTGCCGAATAAAGTGAGTAGTTGGAGGATGTCTGAAACGCCAATCACGTTGTCTCCATCGATATCAGGGTTATAAACAACATTCTGCGCTCCCGCAGCCACTGCGACCACGAAAGCCATTAGCGTCATTAAGTGCTTCATTTTAAATAATTTGGTATGACTAAAATAAGCAAATCGACTATACTATTCTCAAATCGGGATTACCATGGGGAGACTGGAAAACAAAAACGCCTGCAAATCATTGACTTGCAGGCGCATCGTGTAGTCCCGTTGG
>ERZ887942.1586-NODE-1586-length-15331-cov-6.339618_pt1 | contig 15331 bp, 11 predicted proteins | sample MGYA00521099_ERZ887942 | MGnify/ENA primary metagenome ERZ887942 (study PRJEB32303, sample SAMEA104408605) | aquatic metagenome | biome: Brackish water; feature: Pelagic; material: water | place: Baltic Sea | collected 2014-06-07T06:48:00 | depth 16,251 m ... | reverse complement strand
GGATTTTCAACCCCTTTCCACGGTGGTCTACTCCAATGTCACCGGAAAACCACAAGATCCGGACAATCCGGAACTTCTGAAGACTCGGTTGATCGAACAACTGACGACTCCGGTACGATGGTCGTCGAACTGTTTGGATCTCGCCCGCACGATTTCGGAGACCCCGGAATCAGATCGGCCGCAGATTCATGAGCTGGCCCCGGGCAAGGTGCTCAAGGGGCTATTCCGCCGAATCGATAAAACCGTGGAAGTCACCAGCCATGACCAACCGGATCTCAAGCCCGACCATTCGAATGTTTCGTGACCTCGCCAGCCTGTCCGCGGTGACTGCCGTGTCGCTAGGCCTCGCTGCCTGCGGGTCAGAACCCCCACCGCCTGCTGCCGCCCCCGTGGCGAAGCGAGCGCCCGCACCGCCTCCGCCCCCGCCCGCGCCGACCGTGACGCCCATCGCTGATTTGATGGCTCGCTACGACATCGACCCGCGGGTCAATATGTCGGAAGATCTGGCCCCGGATAATGATGCGGGCCGAATTGCGGTCCTGAGATTCTTCGACGCGTTTGCTCGCGGCGACGCTGGCCGACTCGACGGCATGCTGTCGGGGATGGACGCCTTTATTCTCGAAGAGATGACCGCTTCGGGCGAATGGGAAGCCGCGACGTCCAACATCATCGGCATCGACGTCCGAACCGCAAATCACCCCGTCGTGGGCGAGTGTGCCCTCGCCGTCTTCATGGTCGACAACCGGTTCGAACCGCAACTGTGGGCCTATGAGATCACCGGTGATCCCGCCGCAGATGGCGCCGAGTTCGATGCACAGCCCTCGCCCCCGAACATGATGGATCGACTGAGCGGAGATGACTGGATCACCGCGTGGTTCGACATCCTCGGCGAAGAGATGGCCAGAGCGACCGCACCGGATGAGATCGTGGAGATCCCGAGTCAGGACTTCACCGAAGAGGACACCGGCAGCAGTTCCATGGGGACTCCCGCTGGCGGACCCGGCGGAGGTGGCGGTGCTCCTGGCAAGCGAAAGCGCCCCAAGGGACCAAAGATTGATCCTAATCCAGGCTTCGCTCCAAGCGGGAACTGAGCGGCCTCAGCGACTGAAACTGACCTATAGACCGAAACGCGACCTCCAATCTCTCGGGGGTCGCGTTTCCTTTGATCCACCGATCTTCGGGGCATCGCCACCGAAGAAGTCTTCGCCGTCGCCTCCTCGCATCCTCATCACCAGCGATGAACGCACGCGTGGAAGCCTGAGCGACGGGCTCAAGATCCAGTGGAACGAGATGCTCGACGGATGAGCGGGCGGGCGTCAGAGATGACTCCAACGCCCGCCTTTCTCCTTTTTCCTGCCTTTTTGGGGACGTTATCAACGGGAGGCATTCTCAGCCAACCGATTCCGACCCGGAACTTGCTGGTTCACGGTAGAAAACCGTTGACCGGGGCCTTGCAGTGACCGATGCTCAGGCGCAGGAATTCCGCACTGCCGCTGGCTCGATCGATCTTGACGCCGGCAGGCCCCGCAAGACAGTTCAACCGTCAACAGACTGAAGGAGAAAGATGTTTCATCGCACTCATGTGTTTTGTACTGCCCTTGCTGCCATTCCATTGCTGAGTTCGTCAGTGCTGGCGCAGAATCAGACCGAAGACCTCTCTCCGCTGATCCAAGGTCAGACACCCTTCAACGTCACGATCGAGCAGATCGACTGGAAGAGCGATCCACTGGGCACGGTGCACTCCGCCGCAGTCGGCCAGTTCGAAAGCCAAGCGATCATCATCGGCGGCATGTCGGCCGGTATGCACGACTTTACATGTGATGCAAGCGACAACTTTCCCAGCACGATCTTCAATCACACCATTTACATGATCAACGTCGAGGATCAGACGACCGATGCCCGTCTGATGAATGAGAAAAACACCGGACTTACGGCCGACCAGATCGCGTCGATAGCCTCCACCAACACCCTGTACTTTGAGGTTGATGGCAAGCTCCTGGTGGTGGGCGGCTACGGCATCAATGCCAGTGGCGACTACGTGACCTTCGACAGCCTGCGGGTTGTGAACGTGCCCGGAGTGATCGGCTGGGTGTCCGGTGACGGTTCGCTGCTCGCCGACCACGTCACCTTCCACGATCCGCCCGCCAATACTCCGAGCGATCTGGCGGACGACTTCTTCACCGTCACCGGCGGCATCATGCTGAAGAACGGCGACGAATACTGGCTGTGTCTCGGGCAGAACTTCCAGGGCGGGTATACCGACGGTGGTGGCTGTCCAGCCACCTACGACCAGGTCTACACCAAGAGCATTCGTCGATTCCGACTGGACGTTGGTGATCCCGATGCCGAGCCCGAGTTCATCGGGGCCACTGCGGAACCGCCCACGTGGGCCCGCCGCCGCGACCTGAACATCCTGCCTGCCCGGGTCCCCGGTGGCGAAACCGGCGGAGTGGCGTTGGCCGGAGTTTTCACCGACTTCACCGACGGCTATCCGGGTGTCTGGACGGTCCCCATCGTCATCAACGGTGACGGCACGATGACGATGGATGACCCGACCGATCCGAATGCGCTTCGGCAGGGTTTCAACGTCTACAACTCGGGTCGTCTGACATTGTGGTCCGAAGCCCGTCAGGAGAACTGGTTCCTGACCTTCGGAGGGCTCGGCTACCAGGTCCTCTTGAACGGCGACCTCTACCCGGATCCGACGATTCCCTATTCCAACGACGTTCATGCCGTCCGCTACAAGCCGGAGAGCAACGAGTGGTCTCAGCACCTGCTGGGAGCGGCGTATCCCGACATTTACAATTCGACCGGTGAACTCTACTTTCATGGAACCGAGTCCCTGACGATTCCTCGGGTCGCGATCACCCCCGAAGGTCTCTACGACCTTGATGCGATCACCGAGCCCACGGTCATCGCCTGGATCTACGGCGGCATCCTCTCGACGGGGCAGGCGATCGTGACTTCCGGCGAGACCTTCGCCTCGAACTACCTCTTCAAGGTCATTGTCGAACCGGCCGAGACCTGCATCGGTGACCTCGACCACAACGGCATCGTCGACGGGGCCGATCTCGCCATTGTCCTTGCCTACTGGGGCAAGGTCACTCAGCCGAAACGGGCCATCGCCGATCTGAATGATGATGGCATCGTCAACGGAGAGGATCTCACGATCCTGCTGGGTGACTGGGGCCCGTGCCAGTAAGTCCTCATTGAGCGACGCTTCAGGGCCGACCCTCACGTCATTTGAAGACTTCCATGATCTCCTGGAGAGATCGCCGGCTTCCTCAAGGTCGCCCGTTCGATATTGGCACAAGGCATCGTCTGACCTCCGATTTCATTTCCTGCGATCAACGAAAAACCCCTCCAAGCCAGACTTGGAGGGGTTTTCTCTCATGCCTCGATCAATTCGTTGTGACAGTCGGTGTCAGTCCCTTTCGGAGTTTCGCCGGCCACTTTTTCTCTCTTTCTTGTCTCGCTTCCCATCTCGCTCGGCCTCGCCCTCCTCTTGGCGGTGGCGCCGTTCGGCTTGACCACGCTCTTCGCCGTCCAAACCGGGCTGTGGACGTATCAGACACATCGACCCGGACCGTCACGAAAACCTCGGCTTCACGACAGACCGTCGGGATGACCTGTACAATCCCGACCCGACTTCCTTCAGCACCGGGAATCGATACTTCCCCGGCTGGAGATCAGCCGCCTTTCTCCCATTGGAGTTCGCTCATCGAAACCCGTCTTGCCATCGTCACCGGCGCCAGTCGCGGCCTCGGCCGCGCCATCGCCCTCCAACTTGCGGCCGATGGCATGCAGGTGATGGCGATCGCCCGATCTGCGGATCCACTCGAAACACTGGTGGAAGAGATTCGAGAAGCCGGTGGGAAAGCCGAGTTTCGAGTCTGCGATATCGGCCAAGGTAATGCACTTGGAGAATTGGTCGAAGAAGTCGCCGAAACCGCCGGCCGGCTTGATGTGTTAGTGAACAACGCCGGCATTACCCGCGATGGCCTCCTTCTTCGGATGAGTGACGCTGATTTTGATGATGTCATCAACGTCAATCTTCGCTCGACCTTCGTCGCCTGTCGCGCCGCGGCCCGCCCGATGATGAAGGGGCGATACGGAAGAATCATCAACATCGGCTCCGTCAGCGGAATCACCGGGAACCCCGGCCAGGCAAACTACTCCGCGGCCAAGGCGGGCTTGATTGGGCTCACCAAGACCGTGGCGAAGGAACTCGGCGGAAAAGGCATCACCGCGAATGTGGTGGCCCCCGGATTCATCAAGACCGAAATGACCGAAGCGCTGATTCCCCATCTCGAACAAGAGATGACCAAGCGAATCGCAACCCGACGGCTCGGGGAAACCTCTGATATCTCCGCGGCCGTGTCCTATCTTGCCTCTGAAGGGGCCTCTTACGTCACCGGGCAGGTCCTGGTCGTCGACGGGGGCCTCGCGCTCTGAGTTCAATCTTCGGCGCGATCGCCGAAAATCGAGACGAGCCTTCCACAGGGGAAGGCCATCCTCCGCTATCATTCCCCATAATTGCGAAGGCCCCGGAAGGGCCTCGTTGGAGACAGACCTATGACCGAAGCCGAGATCGAAACCAAAGTCATCGATATCGTTGCCGAGCAGATGGGCGTCGACCGAACTGGAATCTCGCGAACAACGAGTTTCACGAACGACCTCAATGCCGACAGCCTGGACACCGTAGAACTCGTCATGGAATTCGAGGATGAGTTTGAAACCTCAATCCCCGACGAGAACGCGGAAAAAATCCAAACCGTCGGCGAAGCGATCGAATTCATCAAGCAGAACCTGAACAAGAGCTGACTGACCCCAATCTCCGGCGAAAAGAACCGCCGGTGAATTGAAGGCGGAACGCCCACCTGCCCATGAAGACCATCACTCTCCGCAGGGTCGTCGTCACCGGACTCGGTGCCGTCACAGACCTAGGTATAAACGTCAATTCGACGTGGGAAGGCATGATGTCCGGAAGAACCGGCATCGGCCCGATTACTGCGTTTGAACAAGACGACGAATGGACCACCCGATTTGCCGGTGAAGTCAAGGACTTTGACTACTCCAAAGTCGCGGACGTTCGCGAGGCAAAACGCATGGACCGGGCAAGCCTGCTCGGGCTTGTGGCGGCGGAAGAAGCGGCCAAAGATTGCGGGATCGACTTCGCATCGGGTGATCCAGATCGTCGAGGCGTGGCGATTGGGTCCGGCATCGGTGGCATCATTACCATCGAAGTTGGGCTCCAGAAACTTGAGCGATCCAGCCCGAGAAAGATTAGCCCGTTCACCGTTCCGAAACTCATGGTCAACGCCTGCGCCGGAAACGTGTCGATTCGACACAATCTTCGAGGGGCGAATATCGCCACCGCGACCGCCTGCGCCACCGGGGGTCACTCGCTTGGTGCGGCCTTTCAGTTGATTCAACGCGGTGATGCCGACGTCATGTTCGCCGGCGGAACCGAAGCGGCCGTCAGCCGGCTCTGCATCGGGTCTTTCGGGACCATGAAGGCGCTTTCGACCAGAAACGACGCCCCTGAAAAGGCGTCTCGCCCCTTCGATCGTGATCGAGACGGTTTTGTTCTCGCAGAAGGTGCGGCCGTCCTGATCCTTGAGGAACTGGAAACCGCCAAGGCACGGGGCGCCAGGATCTACAGCGAGATCATTGGTTACGCCAGCAGTGGCGACGCACACCACATCGCCGCCCCGGAAGAGAACGGAATTGGCGCTACGAAAGCCATGAAGTGGGCCCTCCGAGATGCCGAGATCGCCCCGGAACAGATTGGCTACATCAACGCCCACGGAACCTCCACCCCCCTCGGCGACGCCGCCGAGGTTTACGCGGTGAAGTCGGTCTTCGGGGATCACGCGAAGAAACTCGCCATCAGTTCGACGAAGTCAATGACCGGCCACGCGCTGGGGGCGGCCGGAGGTATCGAATCCGTCGCGGTCATCAAGGCGCTTGAGCAAGGCATCCTTCCACCGACTCTGAACCTCGAGAATCCCGACGATGGCTTCGACCTCGATTTCGTCCCGAACGCTGCCCGTGAGCAACAGGTCGAATACGCCCTCAACAACTCGTTCGGCTTCGGTGGCCACAACGTCAGCCTGGTTTTCAGCCGCTATCGCGGCGACTGACCCCTGCTTTCAGAACTGCCGCTGACTCGCCTTCCATTCCCCTCCCCGTCATCAGCAGCCTCGAACTCTTCCGGAGTTTGAGGCTCGCGGTCATCGTAAATATCGAGATTCGGGTGGGACACGGCGGTCTGAGTGTGCTCCACCGACCGATCGCCTGACCTCAAAATTCCGGACGACGACCCCGATTCTTCACCCCGCGAAGGGCTTTGGACCGGGAGTGCATGAGATGCCCTCGCGAAGCCGATGTAAGGAGTGACCGGGAGTCCAACACCACGTCCGAGAACGATCGCCGAAACCATGACCGAAAACCTCAGTTCCATTCTTTCGCTGGAAGTACCCCTGATCGTCGAAATCGCGCAGAGGCGAATGCCCTTGGCCGAAGCGGTGAATCTCGTCCACGGTGCGATTATTGAGTTTCCGCAAGCAAGCAGCGGGGAACTGCGGATTCTGATCAACAACAAGGCCATCGGCACCGGCACCGCGGTGAAGGTCGGCGAGAACTTCGGCGTTCGAGTTGCGGCGGTCGGCGACATGACCAGTCGTGTGGAATCCCTGAAACGCTGAAGTTTCAAAGATCCCGTGCGTTCGATCCTGTCGGACTGCAGTGGCACCAAAGTCGGGTCGATCTCCCTGAGGTGACGATCAACCTCCTCGATTCGAAAAGAGCCCATTAGATGCCTCGTGACCTCCCTGTCGGCAATGGCAGCATGCTCGTCGCCTTCGACGAGCACTATCGCGTCAGAGACCTTTACTGGCCGCATGTCGGCATGCCAAATCACACCGGGGGTCATCCCCAGCGATTCGGCGTCTGGGCCGACGGCGAGTTTGCTTGGATCGACGACCCAGAGTGGATCCGAGATCTGCGTTACAAGCCCGAAACCCTCGTGACTGAGGTTCGACTCGAACATCCGAGGCTTGGGTTGGAACTCATCTGCCATGACGCCGTCGATCATGTGCATCCGGTCTATTTTCGAACCGTCGAAGTCTTTGACCGGCGAGGCCGCGATCGCGACGTTCGCGTCTTCTTTCATCACGACATTTCCGTGAACGAGTCGGCAATCGGCGACACCGTGAACTACGACCCGCGCACCAAAGGCCTTGTCCATTACAAGGACGACACCTATTTCCTCATCAACGGCCGAAATGATGCTGGCTGGGGAATTGACCAGTGGGCCACCGGACAAAAGCGAATCGGCGACGCGGAAGGAACCTGGCGAGATGCCGAGGACGGACTCCTCGGACGGAACCCGATCGCCCAGGGCTCGGTCGACTCAACGGTTGGATTCAATCTCACCGTCCCCCCAAACGGGAAGGCCAATCTCGTCTATTGGCTCGCCGCCGGACGAACCTACAGCGAGGTCGCCGGTCTGGACGACCGCATCCGAACTTCCAGTCCCCAGCGAATGATCGACCGAACCGAGGCCTACTGGAAAATGTTCGGCGACATCCGACGGCCGGATCTCGAAGAGATCGATGAAGACATCCGGGATCTCTTCGTCCGCAGCCTCCTTGTGGTGCGAACCCAAATCGATGATGGCGGTGGGATCATCGCCGCCAATGATTACGACATCACTCACATGGGCGGCGACACCTACTCCTACGTGTGGCCCCGAGATGGAGCACTCGTCGCCAACGCACTTGATCAGGTAGGTCGGCACGCGGTGAGCCACGAATTCTTCCGATTTGCCGCGGGAGTCGTGGAAGCTGACGGCTATTTCCTTCACAAGTACAACCCAAACGGCACGCTGGCCTCCAGCTGGCATCCGTGGATCATCAACGGCCAGAAATCACTTCCCATCCAGCAGGATGAGACCGCACTGGTCACCTGGGCGTTGCGGCAACACATCGAACTCTCCGGAGATATCGAGTTTCTCAAGGAAGTCCACGAGCCGCTGGTCGAAAGACCCGCCAAATGGATGCTCGAATACCGTGATCACAATGGCCTCCCGAAGCCGAGCTGGGATCTCTGGGAGGAGCGTCACGGCGTGCATCTTTTCACCGTTGCCGCCACCATCGGAGCGCTCGACGCAGCCGCAGGTTTCGCGCGGGAACTGGGCGAGTTCGACCGAGCCGCCGAGTTCGCGGAAGGCGCAGACCGAATGCGGGGATCACTTCTCCGACACATGTGGTGTCCAGAGCGCCAGCGTTTCGCGAGGTGCGCCTTCTTACTGGAGGACGGCAGCTACCGACTCGACTTGACCGCGGATGCGTCGGGCTATGCACTCTTCGCCTTCGGCGCTCTTCCAGCCGACGATACCCGGGTCGAGCAGCACATGATGACGATTCGTCGCGAGCTCTGGGTCCACACCGACATCGGTGGCATCGCCAGATACTCCGATGATCCTTACCACCGGGTGGTGCACGGCCAAGACCAGAAGGTGCCCGGAAATCCCTGGGCAATCTGCACACTCTGGTATGCGAAATGGTTGATCGCCCGTGCTCGAACCCTCGAAGCACTCGAGGAGGCGGTCCCCTACCTTCGATGGTGCCGCGACCGCGCTCTTCCCTCGGGCATCCTCGCAGAGCAGTTTGATCCGCGCGATGGACGTCCACTCTCCGTCAGTCCGCTCACCTGGAGCCATGCGACGGTGCTCTCGACCTGCATGAATCTTCTCGACAAGCGACGCGAGTTGCGAGCCAATGCCAACGCCAGACCTGATGCCGCCATCAGCTCCTCAGACGCTGCGATTCAGACCGATTGACCGCGGATTGCCGAATGAAATTGAATGAACCCTCCGGTCGCGATGAAATCGCGGCCGGAGGGTTCATTGGATCAATCGGTGGTCACGCAGACGGTCAATCCCGACTGGTGAAGGCGGCGATATAGAAAATCAGCCGCATCGCTTCGAGATAGACCCAAGCAATCGTCACGATGAGACCGAATGCGACATACCACTCGGACTCCCGGGGCGCACCGGCGGCAACGAGTTCTTCAGCCCGCCGAAAATCGATGATCAACCACATCGACGCCAGAAAGAGCAACGCCCCGCTGATACAGAGACCGATCAGTGCCCCGCTTCCACCGTCGAACGCAGAACCGAGGTTCATAAACGGAATGCTCACCCCGAAAAGACTGACCACGAAAGAGAGGAGCATCGCCACCATCACGCCGACCGTGGCGACCATCACCACTCGGGTGAAGAGTGGTCCGCCGGTGAGAATCTTTGCCTTGTAGAGCCCGAGCATTGCGATCAGCACTCCAGCCGTCACCAAGAACGCCTGTAGCACGATGCCGCCGGGAACCACAATCTCTCGACTCGCGAGGATGTTCTCGAACATGACGGCGAATCCGCCCAACATGAAGCCCTCAAAGGCCGAGTAGACGAACCCCACGTTCCGAGCCATCCGAGCACTACCCCGAATCAGGAAGAACGAAGCGAACACTACCACCATGGAAATCAAAGTCACCGGCCAGAGCAGTCCAGGGTTCGCCTGAATCGTGGCGTAGCCTCCGGCTCCGGCGATGGCGAGTACGAATGCGAACATCCCCGTCTTATTGACGATGCCCGAGATCGACGCGGTTTCGGCCGTGGCGGATTTGGTATCGCTCCACCAGTCACCATTGCGGATCGTCTCATCACCGAAGGCTGGATTGCTTGACTTGAGCATGCTGGCGTGGTCTCCCATGAAAAGGTTGAACGGCGTGAATCAGGCCTCCCAGAGCGGGACCCGATTATCGAATCGCCTCGAAGCATATCGGCCCGATCGCTCGGAAACCACAAGTACGAACCATGCCGCCCCGATCCGGCCTTTTCTGGGCTCCTCCCGCTGTGGTTGGGCGGTCGAGCGACCAGCCTTTAAGGCGTCGTGTAACGTCTCGGTCGCAACGAGGATTCGCATCGTGTTTGATCCCTCCAAGGCAGGGATCTCACAAGCATGTGGTGAAAGGAGCAGCGTCCAATGGCGGTACTGGTGACTGGTGCAACTGGCATGTTTGGCGCCCGCGTCACGGAAATACTCGCCCGATCGGGTGTCGAAGTGCTGGCCATGACCAGAAGCCCAGATCGGGCCGAAAAATTAACTCGGGGAACCGTGACCGGCGTGGTCGCCGATCTCGATGATCCTTCGAGTCTTTCCGCCGTGATGGAACGGGCTGAACGCATGTTTCTGGTCAGCCCCATGCACGCTGATCTGGGGCGTCGCGAAGTCACCGCCATCAAGGCCGCCGCGGCACATCGTCTCACCCACGTGGTCAAGTTGTACGGTGCCGTACGCCATGAAGGTGACCAACTGGATACCCAGCATCAGCTGTCCATCGACGCATTGCGAGAGTCAGGCGTGACGTGGACGCTCGTGTCGCCGCAGACTGTGATGGAGACAAACCTCTTTGGTCAGATTGAGGGAATTCGACAGGCACGCCGCATGTACGGATCCGCAGGCGACGGCCGTATCGGGATGGTGGCCCTCGACGATGGCGCTGAAGTCGCGGCCCACGCGCTGCAGTCGGAGCCGAAGGCATGGTCAGAACGGAACCTTGAGATCACCGGCCCCGCCGCCTTGACCTACGCGGAGATTGCCGCGGAGTTATCCAAGGGATTCGGCTGCGAGATCAGCTATGTCGACATGCTCGAAGATGACTTTGCCGCGATGCTCATCGAGAACGGTGTTCCGGCTGTGGATCTCGATTTGCTGATTCTCTGCCACTTCCGGCAGATGCGGGCGGGTAATGCGTCACTGGTCAACGACACCTTCCAGTCAGTCATGGGTCGACCCGCAACGTCAGTCCGGGAATGGGCGAAGGCCCACCGGGACAAATTCGGCTTTTCAGACGATTAAGTCGCACCGCGCCAACCCGCGCCGCGATGGATGTGGGTTTGGGTCCAGACCCGGCATTATTCCACGAGGGTCGTTGGAAGAGCCTCTCGGCAGGTTCATCCGTCATGAATGACGATGCACCGTGTGCCTCGTCGCGGTCGACGAGGTATTCGCGGAGGCCTCTTTAGCCCGCCGACTCGGCCAAGGCTTACAGAAGCTCTGCGGCGATCGAAGCCAATTCGCTCCGCTCCGTTCGATCGAGCGTGACGTGCCCCGCAATTGGATGGCGCTTCATCCGCTCGATCACGTGGCTCAATCCGTTACTCGATGAATCGAGATAGGGGCTGTCAATCTGGCCAATGTCGCCGCAGAGAATAATCTTCGTCCCTTCGCCGACCCGACTGACGATGGTTCGGACCTCGTGCGGCGAGAGATTTTGCGCTTCGTCCACCAGCATGAATTGATGAGGTATTGATCGGCCGCGGATGTAGGTGATGGGCTCAAGAATGACCCGGCCGGTGGCCAGTAACTGGTCAAGCCGTTGCTCCGCAGTATGACTGTCCGCGTTGTTGGACTGGCCACCCCGAGTGGAGAGCAAGTAGGCGAGATTGTCAAAGATCGGTTGCATCCACATCGCCAGTTTCTCGTCCTTGTCACCGGGCAAGTAACCGATGTCGCGGCCGAGCGGCATGATGGGCCGGGCGGTGAGGATCTTGTCGTAGCGCTCCTCCTTGAGAAGTTTCTGCATTCCGGCCGCCAGCGCGAGCAACGTCTTGCCCGAGCCCGCCGGGCCGATCATCGTGACCAGTCGAACGTCATCATCCAGCAGCAGATCAAGGGCCATCTTCTGCTGCAGATTCCTGGCCATGATCCCCTGCACTGGCTTTCGCGGCCCGGTCACCGGAATGACATGCCCGGTATCCGCGAGAATCCTCGCCAGACCAGTGTGCGAGTCGTCGCCTTCGTCCACCAGAACGAGGAACTGATTCGGAAACAACTCCGGCTTGGAGAGAACGTCGCCATCGTCCAAGGTTGTGGCGTACATCTCCAGTCGGCTGACGTGGACCTGTCGTTCGTCGTAAAGCTCATCAATCACCGCGCCAGGGACGACCAATTGGACCCATCCGGTATAGAGCCAATCGGCATCGACGCGATCGGCACCAAAGTCTTCGGCCCGAATACCGAGCGCATCACATTTGACTCTGGCATTGATGTCCTTCGAGATGAAAACCGTCTCGCGACCGGAATCATGAAACTCGTTGACCACGCCAAGAATTCGATTGTCCGCGACGTCCAAGTCGAGGGAGAATGGGCGGGTTCGGTCACAGGAGTGAATCCGCACTGAACCACCCTGATCATTCCACTCCACGCCTTCCAGCAAGCGGCCCCGCCCGCGAAGTTCATCGAGCGATCGAATCGTTTGACGAGCGTTCCGCCCGGTCTCATCGTTGTTTTTCTTGAATCGATCCAACTCCTCGATCACCGTGAGTGGGATCACCACCTCGTGCTCGGCAAACTTAAAGAGCGAACTCGGATTGTGAAGCAGGACGTTCGTATCGAGGACGAAGCACTTGCGGTCTTCCGCTGACCGGGTTCGCATCGAATCCACGGAAACCGGTTCCAACCCTGTGGATTGGACGTCTTCGCTCGGGTTGGGGGATACTTCGGCCGAATCGCTCAAGACAGGTTCCTCCGTTGGGGAATCAGAATCAGGCTCCAAGGAAGCGTGCTCTCCGGTTCTGTCCGGGAGATGGATACGCCGTGACGCGTTCACAGCGTAGCCCTCGAATTGGCACTTGTCCTAGGGATGCACCCAAGATCAGGCACATGCCCCGTCACCCCTCGAATCCCTGAAATGCGTACTCTTCTCTCCATGGCCACCATTTTCAATACCGCCGACCTCGTTGCTGCCATGCAAAGGATCGCCCCCGTCGAGCTCGCCGAGGACTGGGACAACGTCGGCCTTCTGGTCGGCTCAGCCGGACACCGGGTTCGACGGATTCTCCTCTGCATCGATCTGACCGAATCGGTCCTCGACGAGGCGGTTCGTAAAAAAGCCGACGCCATCGTCGCCTACCACCCGCCGATTTTTTCCGCGAGGAAGACAATCACCGACGCCGATGCAGGCGGGCGGATCCTGCTGCGGGCGATGGCCTCGGGCATGGCGATCCACTCCCCCCACACCGCCGCAGACGCGGCGCTGAATGGGGTCAACGATTGGCTGGCGGAAGGCGTGGGCAGCGGAGCGAGGCACGCGTTGGTTCCCGCCGATGAACTCCCGGGGACCGAGCGGGTCAAGCTCATCACCTACGGCCCCGTTGAATCCGTCGATCGCATCCGCGAGGGCCTTGCCGCGGTCGGGGCCGGAGTCATCGGCGAATACGAGATCTGTTCCATTGAAATCGCCGCGATGGGCACCTATCGCGGGGGGGAGCGTTCGAATCCAGTTCGAGGCCAGCGTGGTCAACTTGAACGGGTCGAGGAAGTTCGACTGGAGATGGTCTGCGGTGACCGTCACCTCGCCACCGCGATCCAACGGCTTCGCGCGCTTCATCCATACGAAGAGCCACCCATCGAGATCTACCGTCAGATGGCGCGTCCGAATCAGTTCATCGGGGCGGGCCGACGCGTCACGCTCAAACGTGCTGCCACGGTAGAGGTAATCACCGCCCGTCTGCGGGACCACCTGGGTACCGACCGCTTCACCAACGACGACATCGATCGACGCCGGCGCCATGAGGTGATCGGTCTCTGTGCGGGGAGCGGCTCCGAGTTACTCGATCCTGCCATCGATCAGGGATGCACCCTCTTTGTCACCGGAGAACTCAAGCACCACGACGTCCTGCACGCGAGAAGCCGCGGTTGTGCCGTGATCCTTGCCGGCCACACCAATACCGAGCGAGGTTGGTTAAAAGTCCTTCGCCGCCGTCTCCGTGAAGAGCTCAAGGTGGAAATTTTGATCAGCCGAATGGATCGCGATCCACTTCGTACCGCCTGATCGACGAATCAGATCGACGGCTTTTCGAACGACTCAAGCATCTTCGCTCGGTCGGCGCGGGTCATGCCGAACCATAACCAGTGTGCGGCGGCACTGAAGTCGTCGACGATGACCAGAATCGCCGGCAGCACGAGCAGCGTCAGAAAGGTCGAACTCATCAACCCGAAGGTGATTGAGATCGCCATCGGAATGAGAAACCGTGCCTGAAAACTCTGCTCGAGCATCAATGGCGTCAATCCGAGCACGGTGGTCACGGTGGTGAGAAGAATTGGGCGCAAGCGGCGCTGGCCCGCATCTACCAAGGCCTCTGAGAGCGGCAGCCCGGCTTCCATGTTCTTGTTGAAAAATTCGACCAAGATGAGTGAGTTGTTCACCACGATGCCCGCGAGCGCGACCACACCAATCAGACTCAGGAAGGTGAGTTCAAAGCCTAAAATCCAGTGTCCCCAGATCACGCCGATCAGCGCGAAGGGAATCGCCAGCATCACCGCGAAGGGCTGCAGGTAACTCGAGAAGAGCCAGGCGAGGATGACGTAGATCATCAAGCACGCCGCCAACATGGCGATCGGGAGCGACCCAAAAGCATCAATGACATCCTGCTGTCGCCCCCCACTGTCGATGGAGACGCCCCGATGTTTGAGGCGAATCGCTTCCATGGCCGGGCCCATCGACGCAACGATCTGCTCCGGATTGGTGACCGCATCGACATCGGCCGTCACCGACACCGCTCGCCTCCGATCAATTCGTCGAATCGTCGCCCGCCCCTCGGCTTCCTCAATTCTGGCAACTTCCGAGAGAGGGATCGACCGGCCATCCCGGGTCGAGATCCACATCTGTTCGACGCCGCCAAGATCTCGCCGTGATTCAGCGTCAAAGGAGACTCGGACGTCGATGTCCTCTCTCGTCTCACTGAAGACATGGGCGTCGATGCCGTACACCGCGCCCCGTACCTGCTGCGCGACCTCCGCCACGGTGATACCAAGCGACGCGGCACCCGGAAGCAAACTGATGCGAAGTTCACGCTGCGCGACCTCGTCGTCATCGGAAATGCCATAGACGCCTTCGTAGGTGGCCAGCAATGCCTGAACGTCCACGACTGCGGAATCGACGGCTACCCGGTCGTTGCCGGAGATTTCAAAGGTGATGTCCGGTCCACCCGGCCCGCCGTCGATTTCCCGCCAGAAGATCTGATCTGCTTCCGTGAGATCTCCGGCCGCCTTCCGGATCGAATCAATGATCTCCGTGCTCGGACGATCCCGTTTCTCGATCGGCGAGAGTTCGAAGAAGATCTGAGCGATCGAACTCGAACCGGGATTGGCCAGGCCGGTGTTGAGATCAAAGCTTGCTCCCAAGGCGAGGCTCGTGAACTCAACTTCCGGTTGTGAACGAGCCGCGTCTTCGATCCTCGAGGCGATCCGTCTGGTCTCGGCGA
>ERZ887942.1584-NODE-1584-length-15337-cov-4.897461_pt1 | contig 15337 bp, 7 predicted proteins | sample MGYA00521099_ERZ887942 | MGnify/ENA primary metagenome ERZ887942 (study PRJEB32303, sample SAMEA104408605) | aquatic metagenome | biome: Brackish water; feature: Pelagic; material: water | place: Baltic Sea | collected 2014-06-07T06:48:00 | depth 16,251 m ... | reverse complement strand
TGGCTGCACAGTTTGTAATCCTCCTTATGGAGAACGTATTGGTCAGCGAGACGAAGTCAGCCAATTGCATTCCGACATGGGTGAGCTTCTCATTCCGCTCGACACCTGGTCACACTACATTTTCACCGGGGCGGAGAATTTTGAAAGAGAGTTTGGCAAATACGCAGATCGTCGCCGTAAAATTTTCAACGCGAGAATTCCATGTACTGATTACCAATATCTGGGTCCAAAGCCGCCGGAATGGGATCAACGAGAAGATGAATCCGTCAATGACGATGCGAATTCCGAGACGCAACCCGCGGAGTGACTTGTCTTCTTGGGACAATGGACCACAATGAGACATGGCTTCTTTTTGTATCTTGTCCCGATTGATTGACCATCGCCTCGGAGGTGTATCTTCCTCATGAGATCTCATTTTCGTCGTGGTCGAATTTCTTTTCCGGGTGTCATCTTCATGATCATCGGACTTGGTCTGGTGATCTTTGAGATGCAGACTGGTTTGCTGTTGAATCGAATTGGCACAACGGGTCGCATTGTTATTTTCGTCTGTGGAACCGGATTTTCTGTCTGGGGCTTGAAGGAAGTTATCGCGGGGTTTTTCCCGGGTTATTCGAAGACCGGCTATAGCTTCAAACTTCCACAAGAAGGCTATCTCTATTTAGTCATCATGTTCGTGTTTTTTGTTGGATCATTGATCGGACGAAACAACTTGCTGCTGTTGGTCTTTGCTTCGTTGGCAGGTCCCTTCGTAATGAATGGCTGGTTCACATTTACGATGCTGCGATTGTTGAGGGTCTCTCGCGTGCTGCCCGAGCGAGTCATGGCAGGCGAACCGTTTACCACGACTTTGATTTTAGAGAATCGCAAGACCTGGTTAACCATCTGGCTGATGACGGTGCATGACGCAGTCTCGCGTGGAGACTTCTGGTTTTCCCCTGAAGTGCTATTTGTACGTGTCCCATCAAGTTCCTCTCGGCAGGGGCATTATCAACTACGATTGAAACAACGCGGTGCTTACGAATTCGGTCCTGTACGAATCACAACTCGATTTCCTCTAGGGCTTGTTGAGAGAGGAAATCGCATCGAGATCATTGATGAATTTCTCGTTTATCCGCGCACCGGGCATCTAACTTCCGTGTGGCGAAAACAATTACAAAACTCGACTGAACTGGTGAGTGGTGTTCGTACCATGGCTGGACCATTCAATGATGAGATGAGTAACATTCGCGAGTATCGTCAAGGGGACGACCCTCGCATGATTCACTGGCGGACCTCAGCCCGCACGACAGAACTGATGGTTCGTGAATATGAGGAAAGCCGAGACCGTGACCTGCTGCTCATCATCGATGGTTGGCTACCGCAACAGAGTGATCCTGTCCAAGAAGAGAACTTCGAACGCGGTCTTCGTTTCGCAACGACTGTTTGCATGGAGCATCTTCGCAGCAGTCGTATTTCGTCGTTGTATGTGAGACTTACCGGCGAAGAGAACCTTGAATGGCGGGGCGATCAGGGGGAAGCACATGTAGACGAACTCCTCGACGCTTTCTCTCGTACTGACGGAAATTATCAGATCGAAGCGAGTCAACTCTTCGAAGACCTTGATCGTGTGAAATCAGGCAAGCGTCGTGTTGTCATTATTACAGCGCGTCCGGAAGAAGTGAGGGAAGCCTTGCAAGCGAATCCTGAACATCGCCTGCAAGATGCTCAAATTTACGGGACTTCGCGCGAGGAACTTCTGCCCGTCTTCATCGATTCAGATGAGGTTGGAAAATGAAAACGATTCTCTTTTTCAGCCTGACAGCCATGATCTCATTGTCCGGGATCATCTTCGCGGTGGCGGAAGGTTCACCGTTGGCGGGTTGTTCTTTGCTGATTGCGTTAGCGACGCTGTTCTTCGTCGACATCGAAGAGAAGTTTTCTGTCCCACCGGTTGTTGCCAACCTCTTCGGATTTGTTGCATTTCTCATTGCAGGTTTAGAATTCTTCAATGGAGAAATCGAGTCTCGACTGCTTGCGGGTGGTCACTTGATTGTCTACCTGACCTGGGTCTTCATGATACAGAAAAAAGAGACTCGGCATATCTGGTGGCTGTGTGCCTTGAGCATTTTGCAAATTGCAACGGCTTCGGTACTTACCAAAAGCATCTGGTTTGGCGGTGCTCTCATTGTCTATTCCTTCCTGGCAACCTGGACGCTCTCTGTATTTCTTCTTTATCGATCAACACGTGGCTCGAGTTTGAAATCCCAAAATGAGCTTGAGAAAGATGATCTCGATTCAAAGTTTGTCGTGGGTGATCAATGGAGAGGAATTTCCCGAGATGTTGATCACCGACTGCTTAATTGGCGATTCCTCGTAGTCTCATGCACGATGACTTGCCTGGGGCTGTGCTTGACGTTGATGTTCTTCCTATTCACTCCACGCATTTGGATCGGACAATTCTCCTTCCTTTCTGATGAAGCAATGGACGGGCGACCTCTTACCGGATTCACTGAAGAGGTCAAACTCGGCGACATGGGTGAGATTCTTGAGAATGACGAAGTCGTCATGGAACTCGCTCTGAGCCATACTGCGACCGAGCTTCCGTTTACAGAAGCAGAAGTCTGGTCAACTCTGGGAGCAGAACCATTATTCCGTGGGACAGTGATGGAGAAGTACGAGAATGGTCGCTGGAAACAATTACCCAATGATAACTTCCAGCGGTTTTCCCGCCGTAATCGTTACGCTCCGATCACTCAAAGATATAAGATCTCGCCTATTGGATCAGCGGCCTTGTTCAGCTTTGGAGATACTGCATATGCACGAGCAATCACAGATGATCGTCGTGTTTTTCGACAACAATTCTCTGATGAAATCATTCGCGATGATGAAGCACCATTAAATCAACCGTTTGAATATTTCGTACGCTCTAACGAAGCTGCTTTTGATTCGACATTTTCAACGCAACGTAACTACTGGTCACGATTTTCTCAGCTACAATTTATTGGAGGTTATCAGCAAACATTACGCCAGATCCCCGATGGTATGGATCGTGTGATCGCACTCAGTAGGGAAATCACTCGTGATGTGTCATCAAACCTAGACAAAGCAAAGCTCTTAGAGAATTACTTTTTGAATTCCAGTGAATTCACTTATTCGCTCGACTTGCGAATCGAAGATGCCAGCGTCGACCCGATTGAAGATTTCCTTTTCAATCGTAAGTCAGGGCACTGCGAATACTATGCGTCTTCTTTAGCGATCATGCTGCGAAGTGTCGGGATTCCCTCCAGACTCGTAAGTGGTTTCAAAGGGGGGCAGTATGATAAAAATCTCAATCTATTCTTGGTCCAGCAATTACATGCTCATAGCTGGGTAGAAGCTTACATTGATGGTAGCTGGGTGGTTCTTGATTCAACTCCTGCAACGCGGGCAGAATCGGTTCAGGAGCAAATGAAACCTACCTCTTCATTCGCAGCCATCAAGCAGAAATTCGAAACTGCCTGGAACACCGGAATTCAACTATCCAAAACACAGCAGCAACAAATTATCTACAAGCCAATTCAAGAGATTGGTCAACAAAGTTGGGCGAATGCAAAAAATCTGATGCAGGGACGAGCAACAAGTTTCAAAAGTCTGCTCAACTTTTTAACGTCCCCCGGAGAGTGGTTCAGCATCAAGGGCGGATTCTTTGTGTTCGTGCTGCTGGCATTAACCAGCGGAGCAATTTGGACCTTTCGAAGAATTTATCGCCTGATCCACGGGATAAATTTCCGATCTCAGAAGACGACTCAACGTATTCAAAAAGTAGATTTCTATAGACGCTTTCTGAAAATTTTACGTCGGCAAGGGATTCAGCAGGCTCCAACTCAAACTGCGAAAGAATTCGTGGCGACCTCGCTGACCGATCTTCAACCGAAACTTTTGAAAAACAATCTTGAAGAGTGGCCAGCTGACTTAGTCAACAAATTCTATCTCGTTCGCTACGGTGAACGAGAGTTATCGAAGGCTGATGCTGAAGAGATTCATCGTCGTCTCAACGATCTAGAAAACTGCCTGACACAACAGGAAGACGAAGAGAAGTGAACTTAGAATCCCGCGAAGATTTTTTGACTTTTACAGGAGTCTTCCTGTTCTCGTTACTGAGCGTCACCGTCCTGCTTGCCTACTGGGCCGAAGTCCCGTTGACCTCTCGGGTTCACTGGAATGCCAGAGATTTCGGCATCGGACTCTTGGCAGCTGTCGTCATGTACTTCGGCTTCAGCTGGATGACTTCCCTCCGTGACCAAGCAGGTGACGCACTTGGGAAATCACTGGCGCAATGTCACTGGTACGATCTAGCGATCTTGGCAATCTTAGTCGGAGTCATTGAAGAGTTGATGTTCCGCGGACTGCTTGAACAATGGCTCGCACGTTGGGATCCCGTGGCTGCGTTTTTCATTGCGAATATCATCTTTGGTCTACTCCATGCAATTTCACCTTTGTATGCAATTCTGGCAGCGACTCTGGGCGGAATCCTTAGTCTGCTCACGTGGTGGGTCGGAGATTTTAACCTCTTGCGTCCCATCGTTGCACACGCAGTCTACGACTTCATTGGATTCATGGTCATCGGAGCCGAATATCGTAAAAAAGAGAGCGAAACAGAAATTCCCCTCGAACCTTGAGTAAGAAAAACGCCTCTTTGACCAATGTTTGGGCTCGCTGTAGAATGTTGTCTTGAACAAAACTTTATGAATCCATGACCAGCTTCAGGTGTGTCGTTAAAGAACCTGAGAACTCCGAGAGTGTTTATGAATATCTACGATTCGTTGTCTGATGACTACTTTGTGAACATGAATTTGTTTACCGAGATGCCATTGCCTTCGCAGCGAGAGACCGTGCTCGAATTTTTTGGTCGCGTGCAGAAGTCTTATCCATCGATGAGGAACTTTTACAATCGCGACAACGGGGCGTTTGTCCTCGAAGAAGACAAAGACCAAACGAGCTATCGTTTGGTTAGTATTGAAGAACGTCGTATCTGTAGCAGCGTCGTGAACCCCACAACGATTGACGATGCCGTCCCGCAACATGCTTTGGCATTAGAGCTCGCTCCGTACATGCTGTCGGTCAGTCCACTTGATTGTGAAGCTCTCGATTTCATGATCGGTTTCGATTTCATGTACCGAGGCAACCATGATGAACTGGTTGCCGAAGCACTTGGCATGGGACCAGCGTTCGAGGGTTTACTTTCTGTCGATGGTGCGCGACCGCTCAATTTTGAACCGTCTCTTTCTTTGGCGTTGACTGACGATTGTCGTCGACAGGCACGCTTACTGATTGAAACAAGGACGAATGCCTATCAGGTTCGGCGTGATGAATTTCCAGAAGAAGCAATCAGCGTCTACTTCAAAGTATTACAATACGGAAGTTTGCCTCACGGCGGAAGTTTCGTAGAGACGCTGCATGAATTACGAGAAGAATGTGAGCGTCTCCTCGAATCGCAAGTCATTGAACAAGTGTTACGCCCTCTTCAGCAAGCGATCTCACAAAAAGGTTGATCCCGTTCCTTTTCTCTCATTTAGCCCCCGGTGATCCACCGGGGGGACGAATAACCATTGAGCATAATTCGTGAGTGTGCAACCTGCTCAAAACCCGAAACTGAATATCATCTGTGAAGATGGTCCGGTCATCGCTGTTAATAAACCATCGGGCGTGATTTCTCAAGGTGCTCCCGCCGGACTTCAATCGCTGGCGGAACAGGTCAAGGCTTACTTGAAGGTGAAGTACAATAAGCCGGGCGTAGTTTACCTTGGCATTCCTCATCGTCTGGATCGACCTGTCTCGGGAGTTTCTGTCTTTGCCCGAAATTCCAAAAGCGCAGCGAGGCTCTCCGATCAATTCGCCAAACGCCAAGTCACCAAAACCTATCGAGCGATCCTGGAAAAACCACCGACGAAAGATGAAGGAGTTTTAGAAGACTGGATCTACCGCATCCCTGACCACTCGCGAGTCGAAATCAGTAACGCCAGTACAAAGGGAGCCAAACATGCGCGACTGACTTACCGAACATTGGCAGTCTCTCAAGGGAAAGCACTGGTCGAAGTCGATCTGGAAACGGGTCGTATGCACCAGATCCGTATTCAATTCGCCAGCCGTGGTTATCACATCCTCGGCGACGAAAAATATGGAGCCAATTCAAAACTCCGAAACCCAATCGCCATCGGTCTGCACGCCTGGCAACTATCTTTAATACATCCGATCCGCAAAGAACCACTGACGATCACCGCTCCACAACCAGAGGAATGGGGCAGGCTTGGGTTTGGATTCTGAATAAAAAACAGAAAATGTTTCAGTGATTACTTCACATTGTTCCAGAACTCTTCTGCTGGTAAGTCGTTGATCATTTCAAGACTTTTAATGGATTTGATCAACTCGACGATGGAGGTATCCTTATCCGGATTGAAACTTAAACTCACAATTTTGAGAGGCATTTCTTTCAAAGCATCGAGATCGGATATTTCCGTGTTGTAGAGATTAAGCATTTCCAATTCCATATCTGCAACTGGTGATAAATCGGTCACTTGAGTTGCGTCGATTTGAAGCCGAATCAGTGGTGCTCCTCGGAGAGGTTCTAAATTTGCAACGTCCGTATTGTTCAAGAACAGCTTTTCGAGTTGCATACCTTTCAATGGAGATAAGTCTGTGACTCGTACACCATAAATATAAAGGAATTTCAACGGCAGCCCCTGGAGTGGAGACAAATCTGAGAGTGGAAGCTTTGCAGCTTCAATATCTGTTGGTCCAGTAATTTGAATTTGCTCCAATTTCAAGAATGCTCGCAAAGGAGATAAATCAGTCAAATTCTGCGGATTCAATCTGACAAAATGGACATAACCTCCCCCGTGATATCCTGGATTGAGTTCACCATCAAATCCTGGGTTGAGTTCGATAAGTTTTTCGCTGACATTCTTGACTTGGTCTTCAACTGACATCTCTGAGACATTGGTAACCCATTCTTCGAAGCCAGGTTTCAGGTAAGCGAGTTCGACATCAGTGACGTCATGTAATTTGGCAACAGAATCACTGTTTACCCACTTCGCCCCGACGATCTTGCCGTGATGTCCGTTGCCGGAGGAGTCTTTGAGGACATCGCCGGTCCCTTCGTCGAACTTGTAGAGCACTTTTGTAGCTTCGTCTTTGCTGAAGTGTCGCTCAGGTGTGAAGTCTTCGCTGTAACGTTGACCGGAGGACATGCGGAATTCGCTGATACTGCCTTTGAACTCATTTCGGTATTTGTCGTCAGACCAAATTGTCTCGCGAGCTCCGAGAGTCAGCCCCAAATTCTCAGCCCAGTTCTTACGAAGTTTCTCAGCGAATGTATCCTCATTTTGAACTCCCACCAGTTGACCTAAATAGACTGGCTTGCTTATTCCGTTCAGATACATTTGCACCTTGAATTGCTTATCGATCTGAACGTAAACATGTACCCATTCGTTCACTGGGGGAGCTTGACCATTATACGCGGCAGCAAAATTTTGATCCGGAGTAGGAGTATCTGCAGATCTTAAGACCGTCACAAGTTGGTTGTTTTCGATAGCTCCTATAGTTCTCTGTAGTCGCACACTACCGAGGGTGACCGCATTTTGAACTCTCTGAGTCTTGTCAAATTCCCCTTCGCTCCGCATCCACAATTCAAAATTGAAAGCTTCACCAGCAACAGTGCGCAAGGAATCTGCGTTCACGTAATTATCGATGCCATCGAATTGCAGAGCAAATTCGGTGTTGACTGGTTCGTCCTCACCACCCAACGGTAAAAGCTCAGCGACCCCATCAGTCTTCACCCATTTCGCCCTGATGATTTTGCCGTCGTGTCCGTTGCCGGACGAGTCGTGGAGGACGTCGCCAGCCCCTTCGTCGAATTTGTACAGAGCGATTGTCTCTTTGTCAGATTCAAAACTTGTCGGCGGCTTAAAGGCTTCCGTGTATCGTGCCGAGATCGATATTCGAACTCCACGCATACTGCCACGGAAATTGTGTCTGACCGTGTTTGTTTCTGGATTTGCACCAATCAAGACATTGAGCCTGCTTGCAAGAACATTTGTCGTATCATCGATTTTGGATTGCGGCTGACCATTGACGAAAAGCCGAGTCTGCTTACCGTCAAAAACTCCAGCGACATGTGTCCACTCTCCAAATCGGATCGTCTCGTCAGAGGCTGAATCGAATCTTTCCTGGTCAGTCTCGTAACCGTCGAATAACCAATGGTCAAAATTCGCCTTGAGGGCAAATCCACCAAATTCCGCATCACTCACGATCATCCCATTGTGGTTCTCGTCCGCACGGACAATCGCTTCCACGGTGAACTGATCTGGTGAATCAATCATCAATGTGGGAATGTTGACAAATGTTTTCCCTTCAAAGAGAAGTTCAGAATCACTGGATTGAGCATGAGGCGGCTCCAAGTTCACCCATTCCGCCTTATTGATCTTCCCGTCATACCCGTTGCCGGAAGTATCTTTGAGGACGTTACCGGTGAGTTCATCGAATTTGTAAAGGACCAGGGTTTTGACATCTGATTCAAAATTCTTGGGAGGTGTGAAGCTCGCTGGATATTGAATGCCAGATGAAAGTCGAAATTGATGAATCATTCCATCAAAATGATTAAGAGCTTTGCCAATATTTTTTGTTCTTGAACCAAATCTCAGCACAGGGGCTTCATACTTACGGACGACATCTTTGTAGAAAGCTGGTCTCGATGCCCCATCCATCCCCCAATTGGAGAGAATCGAGACTGGGTCGCCATTCTGGAAAATCTGCAATTCTTCTCCCGTCCACTGGCACGCAATATGAACTGGTTCCCCCAGTGGAGATTTCAGTAGTATTGCTTGACCAAAACCTGCCGCGCCTGAATTCTTTTCATAGCGGTTGACGATAAACGACCATCTCGTCTTGGGGAGATCCGGAAAACGCTCCAACTTGAGTGTGAGAGGTCCAAGTTCAACTGCGACCTGGTCATAAGGTCCGGGGTTATCGAAATTCCTAATAACCTCTGGTCGAAGCCAACACTCCATTGTATACGGTTGCTCCAAATCGACCGACAACGGTTCTGTTGTGACAACCGACCTGGGTTCAGCAAAACGAAGTCCAGTTGCCAGTAGATCAGGTTTTGATGCAGAATGCCTTTCACTTCCGGTGTGCCCATTAGATTGTTTTTCGACCCACTTCGCCCCGATGATCTTCCCATCATGTCCGTTGCCGGAGGAGTCTTTGAGGGTGTCGCCGGAGCCATCTTTGAATTGATAGAGCAGTTCTGTATCTGGATCGTTCTCAAGAGAGCTGGGCTGAAACGGCTGCGTGTAGCGTGCGGTGTTGGAGATCCGAAATCCGTACATTTTCCCTTGAAATGGAACTGCCGACAAGTTCGGTTGACCTCGAGCTCCTAAACCTGCGATGAACTTATTCAGGGGCAATGCCTGGATTAAAAACTCCGCAAGCGGTCTTGTTTCAACAGTTGCTTTGAGCTTGGCCTCTGCTCCGTTGACAAATAACTGTAGATTTTCCATGTCCCACACCACAGCGATGTGTCCCACTTCCCCCAAAGCGATCAATTCAGCACTCTCGCTTAAATACCCTTCATCCTTCTCCTGAAGAGTCAGAAATACTTTCCCTTCAGCAGGTAGATAAACTACTCCCATTAATCCGCGATAGAAGACAGTTTGCAATCGGTCGTCCTCTGACGCGACGACGTCAGGTTGAATGAACATCTCCCGCTCCTTCGTTGAAGTGGTACAGAGCGAGTGTAGACTTGCCTGCACCTAAGACCGGTTCAGGCGTAAATGCATTGCCGGCGTAGAGAATGCCGTCAGAAATTCGTACTTGGTGAATCACACCTGGGAACCCTGACCAATCTTGCTTGCCAGATGAGGAAGGTCTTCCACCGATGTACATATCGACGGCCTGCTTCTGAAACGAGTTGGAACGGTCATTGATGTTGAGGTTTCCAACGGGTCGTCCGTCAATGAATAACATTTGCGAGGTCCCGTTCCACGTAGCTGCCAAGTGCATTCGCTGGTTGAGCTTGACCGCGTACGGATACGGACCGAATAGTTTGGTCTGTTTGCCAAAGTAGTTGGCGTTTGGCTCCGGGGTAAACGACAGGTTGAAGCGAGTCTCACCATACCAGTCAGCGACGATCGCCGTATCCGGTTTCTGCTTCGTAACCCATGCCTCCAGCGTAACGGGACGATCATCCTGAAATCGAAAATCGGAAACTTCAACACGAGCTTGGGGAGTTGAAAATGAAAGACCGGAGTTTTTGTCGAACTTCCAAGACGAATCGCTGGTGACGCGGCGATACATCCAGATGTCGTGTCCGCCCTGTCCACCAGGACGTGCTGAATCAAAAATCACCTGTTGACCATTTGGCGTAAAGGTGGCTGCCCCTTGCATGTGGCTGGTATTCATTGGACCCGGCAAATGAACGGGATCATCAAATGTTCCATTACGATTTCGATTAGTAATCCATAAGTATGCTTTGCCGAGTTTTGGTTGACGGTAGGAGGCAAAAACAATCGCGTTTCCATCAGGTGTAAATCGTGCCCAGAAGTCTCCTTGAGTACTACTGATCTCTGGCAGGTGAACTGCTTGACCGAACTCGTTATCGGGACTCTCTCTTACGGCGATATAAAAATCAGAATCTCCTTTGCCACCTGGTCGCTCAGAGCCAAAAAACAATGACTTTCCATCTGGACTGATCGTCGCGTGGGAATCAAGTTCGGCAGAATTGACCAGCGGTCCCAAATTGATTGGTTTTCCAAACGGGGCATCAAGGGATGAGCGCTTGCTTTGCCAGATGTCCAAGTCTCCCAGTCCCCCGGGACGTTCTGAGTAGAAAAACATTTCTAGTCCGTCTCTCGAAATAGCTGGTCCCTGTTCAGTAGCACTGGAGTTAATAAGTGGTCCCAAATTTGTTGGTTTACCAAATGATTGGTCCAGACTAGTTCGCTTTGCTTGCCAAAGATCTGAATCTCCCATTCCACCGGCACGCTTGGAGTGAAAATATAGCGTGAGACCATCCGCGGAGAGGCAAGCCCCCGCTTCGGTACCTGGTGTATTGATTATGTTTCCAAGATTCACCGGTTCGGACCATTCCGCTTCTTCAATCGAAAAGGCATTGTTTCCCGTTAAGCTAAGAGGTTGAGAATCCGCCCCCGCGCTTCGTATCGTAATATCATCGGCTTTCACCCACTTCGCTCCGACGATCTTGCCATCATGCCCGTTGCCGGAGGAGTCTTTGAGGATGTCGCCGGTGCCTTCGTCGAAGTGGTACAGGGCAACGGTGTGCTCGTCGTCTTCAAGTTGAACTTGTGGCTGATATTGCTCTGTGTACCGGGCGATGTTTGAAATCCGAATTTCTGATAAATCGCCTTGCAATGAGTTCGCCCATTCGATGTTGGGCAGCTTTCCTAGAGTGGTCCCCATGCGATATGTTATAATCTCCGGCAATTCGTCAATTTGCTCCTCTCCATTGTTTTGAGTCATGCGGTTTTCGGATGGCTTACCGTTGAAGAACAGTTGAACGGTTTTCTCGTCGTAAACAATCGCAATGTGTCCTGAAAGCGCTTCGTTCACAATCTTGCGATGCAACGGACCTTGATTCTTCGAGGTCATCGATGCCAGCCAACCCGCTTCGTGTCCCCAGTTGGTCCGATTTACCCCAAACAGCCCTCCAATCGTGGCAACATCAAACGTTGCGGGGCCATCACTTTCATTAAAGATCGGATCAGCGGAGAGGTGAATTCGAGCCTCAAAAGTGACCGGGTGAGAACCGTCGAAGTTGAGAGTCGGAATCTCAACACGGTCGTCCTCATCGAACCGGAGTGCCGATTTGAAGGCTGAAGCGACCTCTTGAGTACCAGTGCCTCCCTCGGCTTTCACCCACTTCGCTCCGTCGACCTTGCCGTCATGCCCGTTGCCGGAGGAGTCTTTGAGTATGTTGCCGGAGCCTTCATCGCAATGATACAGGGCGATGGTTTTCGCATCGGGTTGAAATCGAGATTCGAGTTTGTAGTTTGAATCGTAACGAGCAAAGTTTGAAATTCTGATCTCATCGAGTTGACCATTGAAGAACCAGCTGGGGACGCCATTGTGACGTTCTGCTCCGAGAAGGATCGAACCGGGACTACTGAGTGTCTTTAACACATTTGTCTCGATGGGTGTTTCCTGCTTTTTGCCGTCGATGAAGAGTAAGAGTTCAGTCCCATTCCACACGCCTGTCACGGACGACATTTGTTGCCGATCAAGAACGTTGGGAGCACGAATCGTAGGCTCTTGATTGTCAAGATTACGAGAAAACATTAAATCTGAAGCCCGTCGATAGAAGCTAAAACCAGGAGGCCGGTTGTTCGTTGCTTCCATTGAATTCACGATTGCCGTGATCGGCTGGGTTGTTGGTCCCGCTCGCATCAGGAATTCCACTGTAAAAGGTTGCTTCACATCGAGTTGACAGTTGGTCTCGACATAGTCATCGATTCCGTCAAATTGAAGAGCGAAGTTTTCTTTATTTTCACTCTTAATTGCCGAACTGGTGATCGCCTCAGTAACTTCGTACTCAGTTGATGCCTCGCCATTGAGGAGACCATCCAGTTTTCCATTTACGATGGCTGCCCTGAGTACCGTCTCCCCATCTTTGGTGACGGTGAATTCTTCGACGTGGGTCGTAAGCCCATTCATCTTCAATTGTAGTTTGTGTTTGCCGGCGGAAAGTTTGTAAACATCCTTCCCGTTCGTAATCTTGAGTTCTTTAAGATCAACGCCATCGACACTCAGTTGGATACTTGGATCATCTAATGTGATTTGCACATCGTACTTGCCGAGACGGACGATGAAGACGATGCCCAGTAGAAGTAGCAACCCACCCAAGCCGCCTGCGATCAGCAGTCTCTTCGGAGGACCAGCGGAGCTAGAGCCTGTACTAGCAGTTGTTTTCGTTCCAGATTTCGTTTTGGTTGCCGACTTTGGCTTCTTCGCTGACTTGCCTTTCTTCTCTCGCAATTGGGCTGCGAAAGACTTAGGTTGCGCGACAGAGATCAATGCGGGATTGGATTCTTCATGTGCTGAGGGGATTGAAGTCGGCTTCGGACCGGTCTTCTTTGCTTCTTCTTTCTTCTGTCGCTTACCGGGATTCCGTAGGACATCTTGTAAGTCATTCGCAACATCCGTCATTGACTGGTAGCGATTCGCCTGATCGCCTTCCATCATCTTAAGGCAGATTGATTCTAGACGTGGGTCGATTTTCTTACGAATCTCTGATGGCTTGGTTGGATTGTTCAGCGCGATCTGTTGCAGAATCGCCATCAAGTTGCCTTTGAAAGGCATTTCGCCGGTAATCAGCTCGTACATGATGATGCCGAGGGCGTAGATATCGACCTGATGATCGATCGCTGCCTGATCTCCCGCAACTTGCTCGGGAGCCATGTAAGCTGGTGTTCCCAAAATTGCTCCACTTTGAGTCACCTGTACATCGTCGCTGGCACTACGGCGGGCGAGACCGAAGTCCATCACGACCGGCTCACCCTTCTGGTCGACCATGATATTCGCAGGTTTCAAATCCCGATGAATAACACCAATCGAGTGAGCCTCGGCAAGTCCCGTCGCGAGCTTACGAATGGTCGTGATGATCTGCTTCTCGGAGTGAGACTTCTTCGACTTCGTGAAATCCTTCAGCGGGCGACCTTCAATATACGCCATCGTGATGTAGTGCTGACCATCAATCTCGCCCACGTCAAAAACGGGACAGATATTCGGACTTCGAAGAGTCGCAGACGCACGGGCTTCACGATAGAAACGCTCAAGCAGTTCTTCATCGTCGACGCCGTTGCTGTCGTCGAACTTCGGAATCTTGAGAGCGACATCACGATCCAACTGCGTATCTTTCGCAAGATACACCGCCCCCATCGCTCCCTGTCCAAGCACCTTTTGAATGTCGTAGCGACCGAAGGTTTCAGGGATGTCGATGTTGGTTTTCGAACCAATATTTTGCTGTTGATGGTCGCGGGTGACAGAAGTCTCTGAATCAGTGTTCCCTCGCAGGATCGTATTTGCCGTTGCATCGTCGGTAGATTCTTCGGCAATGTCTCCCGGATTCAGCATCGTCTCGGCAGTACCAGGTGTGTCGGTTTGTACCAAACCTTCTAGTTCATCAACATTCGCAAAATGCCGTTTCAATTCATCCGAGTGATCAGGATGCTCGGCAACAAACTGCGCAGCGTCAAGCTCTTCGCCCGCATCGGTTCTACTCATGAACTCAGCGATCAACTGGTTCACGATCACACTTTGTTCTTCAGACCCCGATGGTTTGTCACTCATCTCAAACTCAATTCAGATCAGACTTCTGATCACAGACTTTTATGAAATACTGCTGCCTTACGGACTCTGATGCAAGAAGCCCTGTTTACATTGGCGATTTTCTAGTCACATCATGGCGGACGAAATCGAAATTGCCAAGATTTTTCAGAAACAAACCTCCAAACCTGTCGAAAACCGCCTATTTAACAAGTGGAACTGGTCCTTGTGTCTTATGCAACAGATTATCGGAATATTCTTCCCCGACAAAGACAGAGACCTGAAAACCGGTTGTTTTAATGCCGTTAGGGACATTAAAAGTGACTGCCAACTTGCCACGCCCGGCTCCTTCAACGACCTTCCGTTCGAGCCGTTTCCCATCAGCGTCCTTGAATGTGATGTGGAACTTTTGATTCTTTAATTCTTCAGGCAGGTTGTGACGGATGACCACTTCAAATGGTGCTGACTGTGACGCTGAGTCAGCAAGTTCGACTCGGAACAGATTCGCGAACTTCTTTCCCTCTTTTGAAGTCTGTTGCCGACCGCGTTTTGTTTTTCGCCGTTCGTCCGATTCCGCCTGTACCCGATCAACATAATCGCTCACGAATTGGGGATCGTCTCGTTGGTCAAATACTTCCAGAATGGGATCATTTGATGTCTTCATGAATGTTCGCATCGCTGCCCGATGGCGATTGAGTTCGTCTCGATAATCAGGGTTATCGATCAAGTTGTGCAAAGCGTCGGGATCATTCTGATAGTCATAGAATTCTTCTGGAACGCTATGCTGAAAGAATTCCAACCGCGCTGCAATGTTTTCGTTCTCAGGTGCTAACTTCACCATCGCGCGATATGTCATCGTGCCGGTAGTCGCTGTTTTGAAGACGCGTTTTCCATCGGACCAAGGATTGAAGATGTAACCGAATTTCTTTGACTCGACGCTTCGCATTGGGCTGCGATTGCCGCCTGAATTTTCGTTGTAGACTTTGTAGACCATCTCGCGATCAGGTTGAGATTTTCCATAGAGCAGGGGAGCAAAGGAACT
>ERZ887942.1580-NODE-1580-length-15348-cov-6.606421_pt1 | contig 15348 bp, 8 predicted proteins | sample MGYA00521099_ERZ887942 | MGnify/ENA primary metagenome ERZ887942 (study PRJEB32303, sample SAMEA104408605) | aquatic metagenome | biome: Brackish water; feature: Pelagic; material: water | place: Baltic Sea | collected 2014-06-07T06:48:00 | depth 16,251 m ... | reverse complement strand
CTCGATAGGCTCTTTAAGTCATTTACCCAAGCGGACAACTCAACCACGCGTCAATACGGAGGAACCGGTCTGGGATTGGCCATCTCTAAACGATTGGCAGAAATCATGGGGGGCCAAATGAAGGTCAAGAGCACTGTCGACAAAGGATCTACATTTCACTTCTCCATACTCGGCAAACCCTTTCCTACACAGAACCGACTCTATCTTAAGCAAAAAGATCCTCAACTTACTGGTAAGCGGGTCCTGATCATCGACGACAACGACATCAATCGCAAACTTCTCCTCGCTCAAACAAAGGCCTGGGGAATGATCCCTCACATGTGCGAATCCGGGCCTGAGGCTCTCGCAGAAATCATTAAGGGAGAAACTTTCGATCTCGCATTACTTGACTACAAGATGCCCGTTATGGATGGCAAAGAGCTCGCGATGAAAATCCGGGAATTCCGTACCGAGAAAGAACTTCCATTAGTACTTTTGAGCTCGATTGGATCGATCTTGGAGGAACCGATCAGTCGCCATTTCACAGAAATTCTAAGTAAGCCAATAAAACCTTCCTCTCTGCACACCTCGTTGCTGTCAGTCGTTGACCATAGGCCCAAGAGTATAGCGCCAGAGCGGAAAACGAAATCTCCCTATTCCTTTGCCAAGGAACATCCCATCAAACTACTGATCACCGAAGACAATCCGGTTAACCAAAAGGTAGTTCTATTACTACTTAAAAAACTCGGGTTTACGGACCCGATCACAGTGGCTTGCAATGGACAAGAGGCGCTCGACCGATTGGAAGAAGATCAGTACGACGCGATCTTAATGGATATTCAAATGCCTGTCATGGATGGCTTGGAGGCTACACGAAGGATTTGTGAAAAATACTCTGTGACTGAACGCCCTTGGATAATCGCTCTCACCGCAGCAGCGATGGGTGGCGACAAAGAAAAAGCGTTGAAAGTGGGTATGCACGACTTCATCACGAAGCCTGTCAGAACCGAACGACTGACCGAGGCACTCAAAAAAGTGCCCATCCGCACTCATCTGCGCAGGAATAGTTAAATAATGTGCAACCTCAACTGTGTATTGAGGGTAACACTTATAGAGCTTTATACGAATTCCACTTCACCGGAATAGAATTCCTTTTGACGCACCATTAGCATGGGGCTAAGCCACTACCTTGATTACACATATGATCAAATACCTATCGTTCTTTGGCCTGTTGCCTTTCCTCGTAATCGCCCCGCTGAGAGCTGAGGCGCAAGACTCCCTAGCAGTAGAAGAGGTAGTCTTACGAGCCCTTCAGGAGAACTTACGCCTGCGAATAGACGGAGTCGAAGTTCTCATCGCCAAACGCGATGTCACGATTCAAGAGTCCGCATTTGATACCAACGTCTTTGCTTCGGGAACTCAAAGGGGTAGCCGAGCGCCTGGTTATAACAATGTAGACGGTATTCGCTCTCATAGTACTTTGCTTCGAGCCGGCGTATCTAAACGCTTGAATACTGGCGGAGAACTACAACTGACAACCAATTATGCGCGCAACAGTACTGGCATCACCAGCGAGATACTAAACCCGGCGCACACGTCGGACCTTTCAGTATCCCTGAGACAACCCCTGCTTGACGGTCTCGGTTCCGATATCAATTTAATACCTATTCAAACGTCCGAATTGGACGCCGTACGCTCGGAGCTTTTTCTAAAAAGCACTGCGTTGCAAATCATGGAACTATCTGAGTACGCGTATTGGGATCTTGCATACGCTCATGAGGTAAAAAAGCTGCGTACAGCCAGTCTCGAAGTCGCTCAAAAGTTACTCGAAGAAAACCAGGAACGGGAACGGGTCGGTCTAGCAACCAATATCGATGTGCTACAAGCTCAAGTATTTGTTGCTACCAGCGAAGAAGCAACCCTCTCTGCCGGCGCCCTCATCGACAACAGCCAGGATCGTCTTTTTAGGCAAATGGGCTCCACCGATTATCCGGAGAACAACGTATTAGTGAAGCCACTACCCGATATTTCCACGGAAGAGATCGGAACACCTACCTCACTTTCTACGATTCTTGCCAACAATCCAGACTACTTACAACAGAGACTGAATATCGACATCTGGGAACTATTGGTAAAATCCAACCGCAATTCGATTCTTCCTACAGTAGACCTGGTCGCAGGTCTCGGCTTTTCCGGACTTGATGATTCATTGATCGACTCCTACGGAAATACGCTGGAGCGGGATGGATACGATTGGACTGCAGGTGTAGAATTTCGTGTGCCATGGGGGCAACGGGCAGACAAAGCCCGCTATCAACAAACCCGTAACGGCCTCTACCGTGAGAAACTTAGACTGGCCGACATCGAACAAGATATCCAGGTTATCAACCGCTCGAACTGGAGGGATTGGGTCACGGGAGTCGAACGAGTCAAAGCAGCCAAACTGTCTCTTAATCTGGCTTCTGAACAATTTGATAGAGAGCAGACTAAATATGAAAGTGGCCTGGCGACATTTCGTGAGCTTCTGGAAGCCCGCAATGATCAAGACGAAGCCAACCTTCGCTTTCTGAGTTCTATCCTGGATGCTGTAAAAGCAAAAATCACAAATATGGCTTTGGACGCCTCCCTACCCCAACGTTATGGGTTGTCATGGGACGCGACCAGCGACTTACTTGATACAATCGAAGAGGAAAGCCGCTGACTAAGACTCGATATCTTTGATTGCCAAAGACCTTAGGATCATTTGGCTGATGACCATGAGGTTATATCTAATGAGGCATGCTGACGTTGCTCTTGGCAAAAAAGAGTCGGCGCCCGAACTTACCTCAAAGGGCCTTGAGTCACTCAAAAGACTGTTAAGCCACCTCGACGAAAAGGAGTTTTCAGAACTCGAAGAAATCCGGCATAGCTCCATGGAGAGTGCCAAAGAAACAGCGAGACAGTTTAAAAAAATCGGGGGGCTAAGAGCGAAAGTTAAAGAAGCTCCCCTACTCATGCCTTATGATGACTTCAGAATACTCGCAGATATCGTTGCGACGGGAACCAGTAATGTCATGCTCGTTGGTCATCAACCAAATCTCGGAATGCTCGCAAGCTATCTATTGGCCAAGGAGTCCCGTTTCAACCTGATAGAGCTCAAAAAAACAGGCATGCTCTGTTTAGAGAAAGCCAGTGTGGAAAAAACGCAGGATGCGTGGACGCCCGATTGGAAAATTCGGTGGCTTATCAATCCAAGAATTCTTAAGAAAAAGCTGTGCTAGTTCTCTGAACACGGGGTTGAATCCGTAGATGCACTCTACGAAACCCTGAGGGTCTGCTCGAATATCGATAAATAGCGTTAATCGGTAAGTTAACTATTTCTAATACAACTACTTAACAGTTGAATCAGAGTTTATTTTCCGCGGAAAAAGCATATGTTTGGATTGTGGCAGACTATGATTCAGCGAAGAATCAAAGCCACTAGAACATACTATTAATAAATGCGCTATAATTCAAAGCGAACCAGGTAGATCACATACAGATTGAATCCTACACATTGCTGATGAGACGCTGCCTCTAGGAAGGCGTTGGAGATGATCGAAGGGCAGCAAAGAGAGACACTCTTCAGGAAGAGATTTTGGGAGCCTGGTTCGCTACGCATTTTTTATTCGCTCGCGCTATCTGCTATTTAGAGATGGCTATTGTTAGCCCAGCAGAGCAAGCAAACTAACCCATTCTGTGGTTGTGAAGCCGTAAATCCGTGCAAATCAGCACCGGCGTGTCTTTACCGTTTACTTATTCACAATTTTATTCACAAACTAAGACGCTTCCCGCTTTTAAAATCCTTATAGTCTTAATACCTACCAAATGAAACTTTCAGAAGTTGAGTCGAAAGACCTCCCACGCGTACTTGTAATTGACGATGAATTGGGCCCTCGCGAAAGCCTTCGCTACTTGTTAGGAGAGGAGTTCAAAGTCGACGTCAGCGACCGTGTCGAAGGCGGTCTGGAGAAGATCAGCCAGATCACATTTGACACCATTATTATGGATATTCGACTTCCATCCATGAATGGGATCGAAGGGTTGGCAAAGATTCGCAAGATTGATTCCGAAGTTTCGATCATTATGCTAACCGGTTATGGTAACCTCGAAACAGCTCAAGAAGCCATAAAGCTTGGGGCCAACGAGTATGTTACCAAACCTTTCGATATTCACAAAATGCTCGAGATTGTTCGGAAACATGCGAAAGAGTCTAACCTTAGACGCAAACGCGGTTACATGCTCCGCGAGGTTCAAAAAATGAACGACATACTCAAAGGCCAACTGGAAGAACGTGAGTCCATGGCTTCATGGGGAAAAGCTTCGGCACGGTTGGTTCATGATCTGTCATCACCACTAACAGCCATCCTTGGCTACAGTTCGCTGCTTCTGCACGAAGTCAAAAACGCCACCGACGGAACCGCAGTCCCGTTAGACAACGCGCTGGCCTACGCTGAAACCCTGGAAAGAAATGCCAATTACTGCCGCGAACTCGCTCAGTCCTGGAAAGAAGTATGTAAAGGCAACAATGGGTCCGAGGTATTCTCTATCGTCGATGCGGTAAAGAAGGTTAAGTCAGACATCTTTTTTGATAACGAAAACATCATTATTGAAGGAGACCCTAGCTTGAATGTATCAGGCAGTATATCCGAGCTTTCCCGATTATTTCAAAACCTTATAGGAAATGCTCTTGATGCTAAGCATGGAGGCAACGAGGGTTCCAATACAGTACATGTCTCTATCGAACCCGGGACAGACGAAGCTTTAGTCGCGATTGTAGATAACGGCTGTGGCATGAGTCAGGAAACTATTAACAAAATGCAGCAGGGCAATTTCACAACAAAAGGCGATAAAGGAACGGGGTTAGGGTTTATCATCTGCAAACGAATCGTAGAGGCCCATAGCGGTACGATCACGGTAACCTCAAAGGAAGGCTTGGGAACGACCATTGCCTTGTCCTTGAGAACATGGACGGCGAATTGAGCAATCCGCTCCGCATCTGGGAGGACATTGAAGATTGTGAGATAATTCCTGGTGACCAAATAGGAAAGACCCTCAGCCGCACCTCCCGAGACGTGCCATGCCTCCTTAAACCCAGAAGCATCGAGGGGCTACGACAAATCGTCGCAACCGCAACGAAATACCAATGCCCGATATATCCCATAAGTCGGGGTAAGAACTGGGGCTACGGTGCACACCTCCCCGTTCAGAATGGATCTACAATTGTGAGCCTCGAGCGGCTTCGCAAAATCGGACCCTGTATCCCCGAATCTAACAAGATATATTTGGAGCCGGGAGTCTCACAAGAAGACCTTTATACCTATCTCAAGAACAACTATCCTCAGTTCACTTTCAATGTTACCGCTGGCGGCAGTGACACTAGCATCCTCGGAAACTGTCTGGAAAGGGGTATAGGCTACTGCAGAAGCCGAGCCAACGAACTACATGGCCTTCAAGTGCTGACCATTGACGGAGAGTTCATCCAGCAAAACCCAGACCTTTGGCACCCTTCTCACCCCGAAGGTATCGGAGCCGGCTGGGAGGGTCTGTTCTTTCAATCCAATTTTGGCATCATTACCGGAGGATGGTTCACGCTGATCCCAAAACAGGATTCAGGAATCTTCATCTCACTCTTGAATGCGGATCTCGACACCTTAATCGAAGACTTCAGAACACTCTACCGACATCAAGTCTTAGATGAAATTACCCACATTGGTGATCCAGGCCGAAAGGAATACGTCCTCAAAGGATTGATCGCCAAGAAGTTTCCTAATCTCTCCACTCAGCAGATTGCCAAAGTGATTCAGCAACACGGATCCGATGCTTTTCAGGGGGTCACCGCTGTTCACGGACGAACGACTATTAACAAGGCGAGAGTCAGAGAAATCAAAAAACTCATTTCGCCATCCACGGACCTAAAAGCATTCACTCCAAGAACCGTCGAGCAAATAGCCAGTATCAGCCGTTGGATTCCTTTCCCGTATTTTCGAAACCTCGGTATCTTTCTCGAGTCCGTAGCCGAACTCCTCAAACTCAGTGAAGGTGAACCGACCAATATTGGGCACCTCAGCATCAAAATGAAGGGAGACGACCCCAACCTCGCCGAGGAATCTGCTGTCTACCTCAATGCCACACTTCCCAATGACAGAAACGCCACCCAGGAACTTCGAAAACTGCTCGACCTCGGCGGCTACAAATACTCTATCACCTATATCGTCGACACCCGACAATCCATTTCTGCAATCATTACAATCCATTTCGAGGACGAGGTTGCGCCGCCGGTCCAAGAAGCACTCGGACATCTGACAAAGGCACTTATCGAAAAGGGATTTCCGCCCTACCGCTCCGGGATAGACCAAATGGAACATCTCGAAATGCCGCTGATAAATAAAAAATTAAAACACCTCTTCGATCCTGAGAACCTGATCGCTCCCGGGCGTTATTTATGAAGACCGGAGTTAAGATAACGGGTATCGGCATTGTTGGCTCCTGCGGGATTGGCCTTGAAGCTTTCTGGGCAGGGCTGACTTCAGGGAAATCCACTGCCAAATACCTCCCTCACCTCGAAGAACTAGGACTGGAAAAGGCGATCGGCTGCCCCGTCGAAAATTTTGACGCCTCGAAATACGTAAGACCGGAGGTGAAATTGAACCGATTTCCCCGTCATACGCATCTAGGACTCGCCGCCGCAGAAATGGCACTGAAAGATGTGGGTATAACAGCAAAGGAATGGAGTGAATTTGATAAAGTCCCAGTTATAACCGGGACTGCGCTTATGGACTTGGATCATGTTTCTAAAACGATCACTCGCGTCCACGAGGGAGGCGTGAAAGCAGCGATGCCATTCACCACATTTTCTTATTCCCCAATCGCAATTTCAGAAACGATCGCACGATTCGTTCCAACGCGGACTCGAATCTCTGCGGTTCAAAACGCCTGCTGCTCCGGCAGTGACGCCATCTGCGCCGGTGCCGAGATGATTGCTTCTGGCGGTGCAAAGATTGCGATCTGTGGCGGTGCAGAAGCCCCCCTCTTCCTACATCCCATGGCCGAGCTTACGGCCGCCCGCCTAACAGCTCCTGAGTATGATGACCCGACAGATTCCGGACGTCCGTTTGATGCATTCCGAGATCTCGGCGTTATTGGCGAAGGTGCAGGTTATGTTATTCTTGAATCTATCGACAGTCCGCGTCCAGCCTATGCGAATATACAGGGTTACGCGACCGGAAAAGACCTGGGGAACTCCCCAGGAGACGGTTACGCCTGGGTCATGGAAAACGCTTTGGCCAACGCCCGCTTGCGTCCGGAAAACGTAGAATATATTTCAACCTGGGGACCCGGGCACTTCATCTTGGATATCAGCGAGTCGGACGCAATTTCTTCTGTATTCGGAAAACTGATTCACTCCATTCCAGCGGGCTCTATAAAAGGCTGTATCGGACACCCTCTGGGCGCTGCTAGCGCAATGCAACTGATCAGCACAGCTGTCTCGATTAAAACGGGGCTCATCCCCCCCACGACCAACATGGGATTCCAAGATCCCGATAGTAAGCTGCTCCTGTCGAACAAGCCCAGACTTTTGCGACCAAAAACCGCCATCATGAATTGTCATGGTATTGGAAACAATAACTCGACCGTCGTATTAACTTCTGGATAACTAAGCAACTTCCGTGACTAATCTCGAATCCATAATCATCCTCGTTCTTGCCGCGGGATCCAACGTGCTGGTTGGACTGTTGATCTTTTTGGCAAATCCGGATCGGGCAATCAATCGTAGCTTTGGATTTCTGAGCATCATCACCACCATGTGGGTGGGTTCACTCTCCGTCCACAATTACTCCTCGCCAGAAGAGGCGGTGTTCTGGATCCGCAAAATGATCGGTCTCGGAGGCCTGCTACCGTGGGCATTCTTCTGTCTCAAGGAATCTATCCTGGCTCCAAATATCGACCTCAAGGGCCTCATTCGTAAGACCAGTCCCTACTTGCTTATCGGTCTCATTCACCTCGCACTTGTAGAAACCGAATGGTTTCTCAAACCAGGGTCCACCCGCGACGTGCTCATTCACGGCTGGGCATGGTGGGTTCATCTCATCTATCTTCCAATTGCCCTGCTCTTTCTAGGAGTTCAGTCGTATCAAAGTCTCAAGGTTGCAGAAGGTATCATCAAACTGGAGTTGAAGGTATTCGTACTGGGGTGTCTATTCGCACTGGCAGCAATTATAGCCACATCAGGAAGCAGCCTGCTGGGCGTTCCACAGATCTTCAAAGTTGCTCCGATCTTGGTGGTCGTTTACTTCAGTCTGTCTGGATTTACGATGACGAATCGTAAGATCTTCGAACCAAGGTTCCTCACTGCTACTATCCTTAAACACCTGGTTATCCTCGTAGTCGGAATTTTGGAGTTTATCCTTCTAAAACGGTTTATCGGCGTCATTTTTCCAGATGAAATCGCGCAAATAATAGCCGTTATTGGAGTACTTGTGAGTGTGTATCCGGGAAATAATGTCTTGGAAAATTTTCTCCAAAAATTGGTCGAAAAAGAGAAATCATCCAGCGACCACGCGCTCCAGAGAATCTACGAACTGGGGAAAGAACACCAAGACGAAGAGCTCATTAAAGCCCGTTTCCAAGAGATCCTTATGGAATGGGCGGGGACAGATAGTGCCGCTGTGTTCATGCCACATGAGGAATTCCTCGAATATGAGAAAATCAAACTCGCGATCAATAGCAACGAGGTTAACCACCTCATAGAAAACGATTGGGAGTCTTACGACAGTTTGGAACGTGTTCGCGAGACCGATTCGATCAGAGGCCTTAAGGCATTCATGTCAGAGTACCATTTCCAACTGGTGCTCACCGTATTCGAGGACAAAGAAAAAAATATCGCCTTTATGGTCGGTCTGGGAAAACGAGCCTCGAAAAACCCCTATACCTATTCAGACGGCCAAACGCTTAAGCTGCTTTGCGAAACCTTCAGACCTCTACTAGAGCATAGTCAAATCGTGAGACAGATCAGGAACTCCGAGCAATTGGCTTCTGTCGGATTGCTAGCGGCAAGTCTGGCACACGAAATCCGCAACCCGCTTGTCGCCATCAAGACCTTCTTCCAGTTACTTCCGGTCAAATACAATGAGCCCTCTTTCAGGGAAGAGTTCTCCTCGATTATTCAGGAAGAGGTCCAACGCATCGAAGAACTCAGCCAAAGTCTTCTCGACAGTTCAAAACCATCCGTCGGTCAAATGTCCCCTGTTTCTCTGAAATCAGTTGGAAGTGCAGCCATGGATCTAGTGACTTCAAAGGGGCGGCAAAAGGGTATCGAAATGATAAAGGATTTCAGCGTGGAATCGGACTTCATTATGGCTGATTCAAGTTCTCTGCGACAAGTGCTGTAAAACATTCTCCTGAACGCCATCGACGCCATCGATCAGGATCAAATCAACAAAAAAGTCACGCTCGGCGTTTACCGTGGCGACGGGAAACTCTGGATCGAAGTCGAAGACAACGGCAAAGGGATGTCTGAAGAAACCAGAAAAAACGTGTTCAAGCCCTTTTATACTACCAAAACACACGGTTTTGGCCTAGGTTTGACCGTTAGTGGTGAAATCCTCAATGAACACGATGCTACAACACGCATCGAGTCCGAGCCTGGAGAAGGCACCAAGTTTGCTATTGGTTTTAGTCCATGCCCCGAATTTTCCTGATAACAGCGGATAACGACTTAAGAGACTCATGGCTCAGGCTCCTTGATGACCTGGGCGATGTAGAGGTCTCTAGTGCTCAGGATATTCGTGGAATGGCGGAGCGGCTCAGACCGTGCACCATCGTATACGATCTATTTCAAGAAAAGGCTCCTCCCTATCAGGAAGCGGGCAGTGGAATCCATATCATTGCCGTGGGCACTCCTGGTACCGTTCCCTTCCAGCTCGCTGCAGAAAACAAGTTTTTTGCGATCTTAGACAAGGAAGCGAAGGAAGCCCAGTTGCGCGAAATAACCCAGCATAGCCAAAAAATCCTGAATCTTGAAGAGCAGAACCGCTTTCTCCAGGAGAAGGTTATTCGTCTAGAAACCCTGATCGACGTCGAAAAGCCAACCGGATCCTCCCCTCCCTATCGACCTTTCGAATACGCGAGCGAGATTCTCAACCGAATCTCCAATGAGAAAGAGCTGGCTACTCATTTCCTAAAATTGCTCCAAAACCACCTTCGCATCCCTCGTTCCGGCGTTTTCATCAAGCGCAACAATAAGTTTGAACTGTTGGCAGGAAACCTCGTTTTTGGAGACGTCCGAACCCTCACGTTTTCGGAAACCCATCCGTTCGTGGAATGGTTGCGGGAAAATCTAATTACCTTACGTCTAAAGACTGTTGAAAACATTCTGGACGAACCGAACAAGTTGTTCCTGCGAGATAATTTGAAGCGCTTGCAAGCGGAAGCAGTCTTTCCGCTCTTCGCAGAAGGTGGCCTTTCTGGTTGGTTGTTCACAGGCAAGCGAAACGACGGTGAACCCTACTCTATAAACATCCTCGAGGATCTGGAGAGTATCGGTGAACAGTTTAGCGCTTGTATCAACCTCAGTAGACAGCAAGGGTCCGTTCAGAAAGAAATGCAACGAGCGCAGCTCCTGCTACAATCCGTTCCTGGAAAATGGGTAATTGCCAATGCGCAGGGAGAAGTCATCTGGCAAACCCAGGTAGGAGATCCCATCCCATTGGGCCTCAGGGAGGCGCTCTACCATGCGGCTCAAACCGGAAAGACGACTGATACAATCACAGAAGGTGAGCGATCGAACTACCGCGTGTTTACGCGAGTGTTGCCTTACTCCACCTCCGAATACCGGATCATTGGTGGCTATGAGAATGTAACTGATCGCATCAAAACAGACTACAAAGAACGAGTTGAAGAACTCGATACCATCTTCAACACCCTGGGTCTCATCCTCTCCCACGAATTAAGAAACCCACTGGTTTCCCTCAAGACATTTGCGCAGTTGCTGGGCGTCAAAGACAAGGAAAGCCCCCTCCCTGCCGATTTCGTCAAAACGATTCAAGCTGAAGTCAGTCGTCTTGAGAGCGTCGCAGACGACCTGTTTGGCCTCAACGATATGGGTAAGCACACCTTTGAGGCGACCGACATGCGAATGATCATCAACCGCATCGTTCAGAACCTCGACCTGGATAAGGTGAGCGTGAAATTCGGTAAGAACCTGAATCCATTCATTGGAGACGCTACAAAGATCGAAGAAGGACTGAAGGATATGATCACTCATATGTATCAATCTCTGGAGAAAGATACCGGTAGACTCAATCTGCTGATCGAAGGTAAACAGAGTAAGGGCGCCCAGCTTACTATTCGAGGAGCCGGAATCGAAGAGGAGAAGACCTTCCCTTCAGCGGACGCCAAAACTAAGCCTGAAGCCATCAGCCTGAAATTCTTCAAGGCCTGTCAAACGATCAAGAAACACAGGGGTATCGTTAAAATTCGCAAAAGCAAAGACGGCTACGACCTGCAAATCCTGATCCGCGAACCCTCCTAAGGGCATATTGGATACCTTTGTTTTTCTTTGACTCACCCTATTAAGGTCTTTCGCTAAGACCCTCCATTTTTAAACCGATCCATGGCCGATATTTCTAAAGCTTACGACCCATCTACCGTAGAATCCAAATGGTACGAAACCTGGGAAAAGAAGGGTGCTTTCAAAGGCACCTGCGACGCATCCAAAGATCCTTTTGCGATCATGATTCCGCCGCCCAACGTAACCGGAATGCTTCACATGGGACATGTCCTGAATAATACGCTTCAGGATATGCTGATCCGCAGAGCTCGCCTCGAAGGAAAGGCTGCACTCTGGCAACCGGGAACGGATCACGCAGGAATCGCTACTCAAACCAAAGTCGAAAGAGAACTTCGCAAAGACGGGCTTCACCGTCGGGATCTCGGCCGGGAAAAGTTCGTAGACAAAGTCTGGGAATGGAAAGAAACACACGGCGGTATCATACTCAATCAGCTCCGTAAACTTGGCGCCTCCTGCGACTGGGACAGAACAGCGTTTACACTCGATGAAGGCTACGAAAAGGCGGTTCTCACTGCGTTTGTAACCCTCTACAATCGCGGGTCCATATACCGGGGCCTTAGAATGAGCAACTGGTGCCCGGTCAGCTTGACCGCCCTCAGCAATGAGGAAGTCATCATGAAACCACAGAAGAGCAAACTGTGGAAAATGCGCTATGAGCTTGTAGAGCCTTCCACGAAACCAGACGGAACTCCTCTCACGCATCTGGAAATATCAACGACCCGCCCTGAGACCATCATGGGCGATTCTGCTGTAGCGGTTCACCCAGATGACGAGCGCTACAAACACCTGATCGGAAAAAACATTTACCGACCGTTTCCCAAGGCTGAGATCCCCATTGTGGGAGACAGCGCTGTAGAAAAGGACTTTGGCACCGGAGCCCTCAAGGTAACACCCGCCCACGATCAGGTAGACTTCGAGATTGGCAAACGTCACAATCTGGAAGTGATTGACGTCTTAAATCCCGATGCAACGCTCAACGAACTCGCTGGCGACCCCTTTGTAGGCATGGATCGATTTGCCGCGCGTAAGCTCGCTGTCAAGTTACTCGACGAACAAGGGTTACTTGTTGAGGAAGAGGAATATGAGAACAACGTCGGATTCTCCGAACGGGCTGACGTTCCCATCGAACCCCGCCTGACCGAACAATGGTGGCTGCGCTACCCTCGCGTCGATGAGGCGAAGCGGGTGGTCGAATCTGGTATCATCAATTTCCACCCGAAACGGTGGGAAAACGTCTACCTTCACTGGCTCAACCACGGTCAGGAAAACAATATCGATTGGTGTCTCAGTCGCCAGCTTTGGTGGGGCCACCGGATTCCAGTTTGGTACAAGAAAGGTATCGACCGCGCCAACGTAGATTTAGACAACCCTGAGCACATCCATGTTTCCGTAGACGGACCTTCTGATCCCGAAAACTGGGAACAGGAAGAAGACGTTCTCGATACCTGGGCCTCTTCATGGCTGTGGCCATTTGCCACCCTCGGCTGGCCCGGCGATTCCGAGCAGGCAAAGAAAGACCTCGAGTTTTTCTATCCCACAAGCGTTCTCGCTACCGGATTCGACATCATCTTCCTCTGGGTCGCACGCATGATCATGGCTGGGATTGAGTTCATGGGCGACGAGAAGGAAACCCTCAGCGATGAGGATCTCCGCAAGCGTATACCTTTTAAAGACGTCTACATCACCGGGCTCATTCGCGATGAAAAAGGCCGCAAGATGTCCAAGTCCTTGGGTAACTCTCCAGACCCGCTCGACCTGATTTCCAAGTACGGAGCTGATGGCGTACGCTTCGGTATCGTAAACATAGCTCCGAGCGGACAAGACATCCTTTTCAGCGAACAGCGCATCGAGATCGGCCGCAATTTTTGTAACAAGCTCTGGAATGCCTGCCGATTCAGGCAAATGAGCGGCCCCAGTTTCGACAACACGTCCATCGATGCTATTCTTGGCCGTATCGACAGCACCTTATTCGACGATTACGATCATTGGATCTTGAGCCGACTGTTGGAAACGAACCAAAAGCTGGCAGATTCCTATCGCCTCTTTGAGTGCAACCAGGTGACCCACATTCTTTACGAGTTTTTCTGGAGTGATTTCTGCGATACTTACGTCGAAGTCTCCAAGTCGAAACTGGCTCAAGAAGACTCGAAACGAAACGTCCTCGCCATTCAGGATTTCGTTATTCGCCAACTCTTGCTGATGTTGGAACCGTTGACTCCTCACATCACCGAAGAACTTTGGAGTGACCTGGGTTACAGCGAGGACGATTCCCTGCTTCAAGAGAGCTTGATCGAGTCAACCGAGCAATTGAACCAACTGCTTAGCAAGCACTCGATTCAACTCGATCAGGAAGCCGCTGGCCAAGTCGATCGGCTCGAGGAGCTCATCTCGAAAGCGCGTGCCCTCAAGGCCGAATACAATCTGGGAAGCAAGCGCGATGTATCGCTCTTCTACAAATCTTCTGGAAAAGCTTCCGAGTTAATCCAAAGAAATATGGACGCTTTGAAAAAGCAGATTGGCGCAGAATCACTCGAAGCCACTGCTGACGACAAAGATCTACCAGCAAGCGTGTCTGAGTTAGGAACCGTTTATCTGGACCTTTCTAGTTCAGTAGATACCGAGGCCGAAAAAGAGCGTCTTTCAAAGGAGATTCAAAAACTCGACAAGGCAATCATGGCTGGAGAATCCAAGCTCAAGAACGAAAAATTCATCAGTAATGCACCTGCAAATATCGTGGAAGGTGCAAAAGCCCAATTAGCAGACTCGGTCACGAAAAAACAAGAATTACAGAATTTATTAACCCGTTTGGGTTAAATCCTGCTTTGTAACGATTCGGCAACACGCGCTGGTTTTTGCGTTTTTTGCTTTGTTAGTATTACTTGGATTGTTTAGAACCCTAAGCTCAGGAATTTGATCGAGTTGTCTACCTTCCACTCGGTTGCCCAACACACCATGAATCGCAAAACATCTCCTACGGAGAAGACTTTCGTCCTTGATACCAACGTTCTTTTACACGATCCAGAGAGCATTTTCAAATTTGAGAAAGACAATACCGTGGTAATCCCGATCGAGGTTCTCGAGGAATTGGATCGGTTCAAAACAACGTCCGGCGAACTCGGTTACAATGCCCGCTCAGTCCATCGATCGTTGCGCGATATGTTCAACCATGGGCGGCCACTTAAAGATATGGCTGTCGGTTCCGCCGACTCACCTGAAGCCATTGAGGCCCAACTACCTCACGGCGGTAAACTCCAGATACTGATCAATCAATACCTTATAGATGACCATAAGGACTCGAAGGGTCTCCAGCGCCTCAGAGCAACGATCGGCAATATCGACAAGCCCGATCACCGTATCCTTGCTTCGACCATTTACATCAAAGAACAGCAGACCCCCCATGTCATTCTAGTTTCCAAGGATGGCAACATGGCCATGAAAGCCCTGGCGCTTGGTATCCAGTCCGAGGACTATCTCAACGATAAGGTCAAGAACGCCGAGCTCGACAATCTCAAGGACTGTAAGATCGGTATAGGTGCTTTTGATCGCTTCCTGGAAACAGGCGAATCCAAGCTTTCCCAGCGCAACGCATCCAAACTGTATACCAACGAGTACTTCTATATCGATGACGGTGTTCGCAAGGCCCTCGCCTGCTTCACCGGCGATAAAACGATTCGCAGCCTCATCATCCCCGATTTTCGTACTCCCATCGCAATCCCACGGGGTAACAAAGTATTCTGCCGCAACGACGAACAGCTGGTTTTTATGGATGCCATGCTCAA
>ERZ887942.1576-NODE-1576-length-15390-cov-8.636322_pt1 | contig 15390 bp, 15 predicted proteins | sample MGYA00521099_ERZ887942 | MGnify/ENA primary metagenome ERZ887942 (study PRJEB32303, sample SAMEA104408605) | aquatic metagenome | biome: Brackish water; feature: Pelagic; material: water | place: Baltic Sea | collected 2014-06-07T06:48:00 | depth 16,251 m ... | reverse complement strand
CTAGCACAACCTCCTGCTCAATTTCTCTAAGTGATAAATAACCTGATTTTTGAATAATATCTTGCAGTGTTCTTTTTTCACGCAACTGAATTAATATATCTGTATCGACAAAGTCCATCCCAAGCGTTTTGGCTAACAGCACCCCTACAGTACTTTTTCCGGTGCCAGGCATTCCAATCAACACTACTGTTTTCATAAATTGTTTCTCGGTTGCTGTATTAATTAGAGTTTAAGCGACGCACCACAAATTCCGTAACTAATTCAACTTAGTGCTAAAATTCCGATATAAAATAACCTGATTTAAGGAATAAATATGAGAATCAAGTCTACAGTAGCGTGTGTTGTCACCGCACTTTTAATCAGTAACACCGCGATGGCCGAGCGATATGTTCGCTACGAAGAAAACGGTAACGTGTCATGGGGTGAGCTTATTGACGGCACAATTCATCGGCTTTCAAATGCGCCCTACCTAGGGGGCAATCGCACTGGTCAAACGAGCAGCGAAGAAAGCGTAAAACTAAAAGCACCCGTCGACCCAAAACTTTCCTTTATGACGGCCTTTAATTATAGCGATCATAAAACAGAAACGTTTGGCATAACGAAAGACACCACCAAGCAACCCGGACTGTTCACCGTGCCGGCAAGCTCCATCATTGGGCCAGATGAGAATATGATCCGCCCGGTTGGATCAAGTAACTTTCATTATGAAGCTGAAATGGTGGCCGTAGTTGGTAAGCGTGCAGAGAATGTTTCTCTTGAGGATGCAAGTGATTATATTTTCGGAGTATCCATCGGCAATGATGGTTCAGAAAGAGACTGGCAGTCTGACGACATTCAGTGGACTCGGGCCAAAGGGTCAAAGAGCTTCAATCCTGTTGGACCACACTTAGTTACGGGGCTTGATTACACCAATCTTGATATTGAAGGTCGGCATAACGGTGTCAAATCACAAGGGGCCAACTCCTCCGGGATGATCTTTGATTTTAACTATATGGTCCATTATATATCGCAGTTTTTCACCTTGGAGCCGGGCGACATAATCTGGTCGGGCACAATGGGTGATACAGGGCCAATGGCTCCCGGTGATACATACGAAATTACCGTTCAAGGCATCGGGACCCTAAAAAACGTATTGGTTCAGGGCAAATAATTTACATTAGTTAATTGGTCTTACGCTGCATCACTCGGTGATTCAAATGGGTATACCCGTTATTTTTAGGTTGGAGTTAGCCATTGTTTCTTCCGAGTTTGGACAGTAATCTATGCAACTGCCTACTCGAAACAATCCTGAAAACTATGTCTGATCTACGGCTAATCCGCCACGCACTATCCGACAGAATTTTTCACTGGATAACTGCAGCCTGTGTATTGATCCTATTGGCAACGAGTCTTTTGCCTATATTAGGGGTTCAGTTTAGCTGGGTTACAACACATTGGATCGCCGGCATAGTCCTAAGCGCTGCGATACTGTTTCATATTATTCGAGCGGTATTCTGGCAAGAACTAAGGTCGATGTGGATTTCTATTTATGATATCAAAGCCACTTTCTCATCTTTAAATCCTACAAAGCCGGCAACGTTAAAACCTGGCAAGTATTCGTTCGCGCAGAAATTTATTCATCTCGGATTTAGCGTATTTACGCTTGTCGCGATGGTGACCGGATTGGTAATGATGGTCAAGATAGATACCCCATTTTGGCCCCGTGACCCCTATTGGCTGGACTCCGCAACATGGGGATGGGTTTACGTCGCTCATGGTGTCTCAACACTAGCCTTCGTAACCATGGTCACACTTCACATTTATTTCGCACTCAGGCCAGAAAAATTGCTATACGCCCGCTCCATGATCAAGGGGTGGATTACCGACGACGAATACCGGCAGCATCATGATAGTGAACGCTGGAAAATCCCTTCTACTGAAAAACCAAACGAGCACTGAAACAAAAAGGAAATATACGATGACTGCAAATAATCAGCAGGTACTCACCTCTTGTATCGACACAATAGAATCTAGTTATGAGTATATGCTCGCCTATGCGGCCCAGGGCCGGGAAAAAGAGAATGCCGGCGGTGATGGTCCAGGGATTCGAACCTATTTAGAGAATCTTGATACTGCTATTGGCGCACTGCCTATTGCATTAGACGCGCTGCTCGCTGCAGAATCTCAAGTGGAGGTCTCTGCATTCCTAGGGGTTTTAGAAAGAGATTCCTCCACGGCACGAAAGACAGTACAACTAGTGCTTTCACTTCCGCAAATATCATCCCGCATTGTCGACAACCTTAATGCATCTGCGCATGTGCGGACATTGCTGACCGATATGTTTCTTGCTGACGAAGCCCTAAAATCCCTGCAAACAAAGCCCTAGCAGGGTCAAACCTACTGCCCAGATTTTCGCCCTTTTCGAGACATCAGCCACACGAACAAAACATGTCCAGCTATAAACGCGACAGCAGCCCCAAAAAATACACCTAGTAAATCCCAAGAGACTCCTTGCAGAACCTCTTGCCCCCACTGGTCTTTAGAAATCCGTAAATATTCCACGGTATCAGCTCGCTAACCAACGATGCCTTATAAGTGCCATTATCAAGAATCTCTAATCGCGCGTCGAACTAGGTTTTCAAGTAATGGAATCTTGAAGTGATTAAAATTAAGTGGAACAGCCCCTCGAGCGGCTGAGCTGGCTGCAAGGTCCGCAGTTTCTTCATCCCGTGAGCTGCCACGCACTACATCTTCAACCACAGTAAGTCGACGTGGCACACACTCCACTCCCGCACATGCAACTCGAATGTCCTCAATCGTATTTCCAGACATCTTGATTGCTGCTGCGATGTTCACCAGCGGAAAATCCCAAACGTTACGATCCGCTACTTTCTCAAAATAAAAAGTAGATCCCGCCCATGTGGAGGGAATGCGAATCGCCATTAAAATGTCACCCGGTTGCAAAATCGTCATTCGCTCAATGTCGACATCAGGACCGATGAAAAAATCCTGAGCGGCAACCACTCGCTCCCCAGTTGAGTTACGAATCACCATACTCGCATCCAGAGCGACTAGTGCCGGTGCGGTATCTGAGGGAGAAACCGCAACGCAACGATCAGCGCCATAAATACAATGCTCGCGATTCATACCCTCTGGAGTGTCGGCATAACATGTATTTCCGCCCGCGCGATAGCAATCCATTCCCGACCGGTAATACCAACAGCGAGCATCTTGGCATACGTTCCCACCAATCGTGCCTACGTTACGGATCTGCGGGCTGGCCACTCTCGACGCTGCCTGCGCGAGAAGCGAATAGCTACCCTTAATAATGTCATTCTCTGCAAGCTCAGCAAGCGTCGTCAATGCGCCGATCTCTACACCCTCGGGAGTTTCTTTAATCCCCTTCAACTCATCTATTCCGTTAAGGTCTACAACCGCTTGAGGGCGCTTTACACGATCCTTAAACCAATCATAGCTATCTTGCCCACCGGCAAGCTTCCAAGCGTTCTCACCATAACGTTCAAGAACTTCAAAAGCATTATCCATATCGGAGGGCTGAATTAGCTCAAAATGCGGCATCATATCTCTAGACATATCATTCCTCCTTACTGGTTATTAACTTGCAACGGTTTGTAAGATTGGGGCCGACCTGCAGCCGCATTAACAATCATATCTGGGGTAATCGGGTTCCTCATAAAGTAATGCCCGTCAAGTGCGTTTGAAATCGCACAAATAAGTGACGCCGCTCCACCACCCATGACTGGTTCACCAACACCTTTAGCACCAACCGGGTTTTGAGGGTCTGGCTCGTCTACCGCGGCCCAATCCATCGTAGATGGGACGTCAAGATAGCTTGGAGGCTTGGCCTGATACAGACCAACATTTACCGGCAATCCGTTCTGTGGGTCATACACAAGCTTCTCCGACGCTGCCATTCCAAAACCCATCACAGCACCGCCTTTAATTTGTGTCGAAAGACTTTGGGGGTGCAATACGGTTCCGCAATCTACCACACCTAAGTAGTCGAGAATCTCGAACTTACCAGTTTCGGTATCAAGCTCGATATCAATAAAACCCGCGCAAAAAGCAGGCACCAAACCATGCTTCTCAAGCTTATCCTTAGCGACACCGACAAGGCCGGTTCCTGCCACCCCTGCAAGCCCACCCTTAGTAATCGGATTGATGTCCTCCGGACCTTCGATGCCAGAATATTTACCACCAAGTTCCACGGCACGTTGCGCGACCTCTGCATAAGTCATGGACTGTGCTGGATCCGACATGGAGAATACTTTCTCCTCACCAATATCATAATCACCAGGGTCACCCCCCAAGTCCATAGCTGCAATCTCTTTAATCTTGTCTAAGGCATCCGTCGCCGCTACAAAATTTGTTCGCGTCATTGTGAACGAAGTATTGGAACCAAACTGGCCTATATTAAATGGTAAATGTTTACGGCTATCACCACGATGAATGACGCAGTTCTCCCAATCATATTTTAATACTTCTGCCGCAACACGAGAGGTAGACGCGTAGGAGTACGTGCCAAGGTTGCCGACACCGGTATGCACATTAAGTTTGCCATCGGGAGTGATAACAACTAAACCATCAAAGCCATTGAAGCCCGCAGGGTGAAACGCCGTCGCCACCGCCACACTACGAACCTTTGCACCATTACGCTGACCATCATTTTTTACGCGTTCGGCCCAGTTAAACTGCTCAGCGCCTTTCATAAGTGCTTCGCGCGGATGGGCGCTAGTGACTGGCTCTCGACCGGCTCCAACCAGAGCATCCCCGGTCGGTGCATTAATTTGTCTTATCTCAAGCCTATCCAAACCTAACTCTTTAGCTGCCCGATCCATCAGCGGTTCGAACGTCACGGCCATCTGGTTCTGACCAGGCCCTCGCTGCGCTGCACGCGGTGGAGTATTAGTCGAAACAAAGATACCTCGTAGTCGCATTGCCTCTGGCGTATAAACTAACGAGGCTCCTTCGCTGAAGCCATTAATATCTGGAAAACCCGTGGCTGACCCATTCTCCTGAACTAGATAAAGATCAAGCGAAGTCACTTTTCCATCTTCGCGAAAACCAATTTTTGTCCGGCCCTGAAATCCGCAACGCGCGTACCCTAAGTAGTATTCCTCGGCCCGACTGATGCGCAGCATCACTGGACGATTAATCTTCTTCGAGAAATGAGCAGGTATCACCATCGACGGATAGGGATTGCCTTTTGAACCAAAACCGCCGCCACAGAATTCAGCGACAAAGACCACATCTTCGGGCGGAATACCAATCAATCCGGCTAGGGTGTACATCGCAAAACTTTGGCTTTGCAGTGAACCGAACACATGACACTTTCCATTCTCCCAATACGAAAGCGCGCTACGTGGCTCCATCGAATGGTGTGAATTAGAAGCAACAACAAATGACTCCTCCAACACCAAGGCGGCATCTTCAAAACCAGTATCCAGATCACCATATTCCCACTGTACAGTGGGCTCCCCTGTTGGTAATTGACCTTCTTCGACGGCAGCAAAATCTCTGGCCGTCCATTTTTTATCATTGATTTCAGGCGGAATCGATTGCCCGAAATTTAGGTTTACCGAATTACCTTCACTGCGCGCATTAGGGCCTCCTGGATATAAACTCTCCAAAGGGTCCACGCAAAATGGGAGCGGCTCAAAATCAATTTTGATTTTGTCGATAGCATCCTGAGCAATGGTCTCGCTTTCGGCGGCCACCGCGAGTATAGGGTCACCAACAAAGACTGGTTCATTTGTAAGAATTGTTTGTTGAGGAGACGCCTTAGCAGGCACATCATCTGCGGTCAAAATCCCAATAACCCCAGGCATGGCGAGCGCCTCTGCGGCATCTATATTTCTAACCCGCGCATGTGGCATTGGGCTGGTAAGCAATCTGGCATACACCATGCCATCGACACGGAAATCCTCCGCGTATTTTGCCTCTCCTGTTACCTTGGCGCGGATATCAGGCGGAGTAAAATCATTACCTAGAAGCGTATAAGCCATTCTAAGCCTCCCCTGCTGCGCGCATAACAGAATTCAAATAGTGGTCGTAGGCACCACAACGACAGAGATTCCCGGATAGTGCCACTCTGGCTTCCTCCCGAGTAGGATCAGGATTAGATTTAAGCAAAGAAACCGTGGACATTATCTGACCAGGAGTACAGAAACCGCATTGCGGCCCAAGCTCATCAATAAAGGCTTGCTGAATCGTATGGAGTTCTCCATTTGCCCCCTGTAATCCTTCGACGGTATTTATGGCTCGGCCCCTTACAGTATGAGTGAGGGTAGAACATGAGTATTGCTGCACATCATCAATATTCACTGTACAAGCACCGCATTCACCACGATCACAACCCAGCTTTGTACCGGTCAGTCCTAACTTGTAGCGTAGGGTCATTGCCAGAGTTTCGTTTGGCAATACATCAACCACCCGATCCCTACCATTGATATTTAATGTGATCATGCGCTCAAAACTACCAGGAGCCGGGGTAGCAGATGATTCTGCTGTATTCCCAACCCCACTATTATCAGAACATCCGGCGAGCATAAAAACGCCTGCTGAAGCAACTGCACCTGAAGCGATCACGCCCTTAATAAACTCACGTCGCGACATATTAGGCGGAGCTAGACCACAACTTGATGTTTGTTGAGACACCATAGCCTCTGACATCATCATTGTGGTCAAATCCGTCATCGAGTTTCCTTTATTCATCTGCAAACCTCCGCCTGTTTCTTATCAGGAACAGATAGCCCCTGGGACATATTCGGCGTCATCTAAACACCGACAATCTAACCTTTCAACCAGATAACCATAGTACACCCAAGCTCACGTAAAAATCTACGACCTCAAGAAGACGAAACGAAGGTACAAAGCCATTAACGCGAGTAATGATTAATCGATAAAAGTCGCAATTTCACTCAGAGGCTTCTTCTCTATTTGAGGTACTTGGCAATTCTTCTCGGGTTTTCCCGCGACTAAAATCATATAAGGGCGTTCGTCCGTAGGGCGATCTAATATTTCGTTGAGGAATTTCATTGGGCTGGGAGTATGCGTTAAAGTTGCTACACCTGCGTGGTGCAGCGCGTCAATGAGAAAGCCCGTTGCAATTCCCACGGATTCAGACGTGTAATAGTTCTTAAGCTTCTTACCGTTTTCATCGTAAGAGAATTTCCTCAAGAATATAACTATCAAGTGTGAGGCCGTTTCTAAAAATGGTTTCTCGGCATCCGTCCCCAAATGGCTCAACGCATCGAGCCATTGATCGCTGGCACGGGATTCATAAAAAACCCTCTCCTCCTCTTCTGCCGCCAAACGAATTTTACGTTTGAGTTCAGGGTTAGAAACCGCCACAAAATGCCAAGGCTGCATGTTTGCGCCATTGGGTGCTGTACCTGCTGCCCGAATAGCTGCTTTGATCACATCATTGGGAATAGGCTCAGCACAGAAATCACGAACCGAACGACGCAATTTAATTTGTTGATAAAAGAGGTTCGCTTTCTCCACCATCTCATCAGCGCCGTAGTGAACAAAATCATAAGGAATCGGTTGATAATCGGTTGTCATAGCGCAAGGCCTCCTAATGTTCAATCAAAATTAAGGCAATGATCCTATCTAAATTAGCCCGCGACACAATGAATGGTTCGACCCGCATTACGACAATTAATCTATCTATAAAACTGATCGATCTAACACTGATCTCTATCACTATGTTTGGAAAGGCTAGTTGTACCGTCAAAGTCATAATAGGTATAAACCGTTTCTCCGGCGACATATATACAATGCACTTTAATTTCCGATTTGGAAGGATGTAGACGGCCTAACAAGTTTATCTCGTCACCAACAGCTAATGTGTTCTCGTCAAACCCAAGACGACGATTACGCGCAGGCGTTGCTAGCACCAAATCCCAAGCTTTGCCTTCATCATCAGTTGCTACCAATTGATCGTGGGCGTTACCCAAACGAAGTTCGGCAATCACAAAGTTTTTATCTATATCGCTGTTATAGCCTCCCCAGCCGTGATGAGCCAAGCTTAGAGAAGATATTTGCAATAGAAACAATATTGCTAGGATCGAGAATGGAGAACCAGCGCGTAGAAAATTAATCATCATAGCCACCTCATTAAAGTCAGTAGGATCAAAATAAACTGCAGATTACTATTGTACTTATCAGTGATCGAGTATCTTGGATAACTCCTGTTGTCATAAAACGTCCATTCACATAATTACTGATTTTGAATGCTATTGGTCCGCAACATGCGCCGATATAGAAAGAACTCGATACATCCTAGTCAGCCTCCATTTTAGGGCGTAGCAATGCAGTAAAAGAGGCCATCACCGCCTGTACCTTCCAGATCTGCTTGACCGCAACCACGTGAAGCGTGTGCGCTGTTCCAGGAAGTGGGGTTATCGCCCCCGCCTTCACGGTCGAAATGACCAACTAAGGCTAAACCTGAAGAGCTACTGCTGGTCCAGTTGCTACATGTGGTGTCTGTGTCAATAGTAGTATTAGAGTTCATAGCCATGCCCTTCGCGTCTGAACCAGTGAGAATGTCATGACGATTTGGCGTATCACCTCGCCCATTCACGATTTCTCCGCGCTCGGTGACCACGTTTGGCTTGGTGATCATATTTGAATCGCTGTGTAAATCGGCCACATCAAGTGCCACGGGTATGCCTTTGGCATTATAGAAGGGTGCTGCACCAGCAATACGATCACGTGCATTTATACTATTAGTACCAGTAGTGCTTAGGTAGGCAACCCAGTTCTTATCGCCCTGACCAACAGTTCCTGCCAACGCTGTGCAATGAGCATCTGCCCCATCAAGACCGCCAAGATTAGCGCCATCTCCGAGTCCGTTACTGGTGAGGAAAAAGTTCATAACTGGGTTTACTTCAGTGCGCTCCCGCAGCGGTGGCTGGCAATCATTTTCGATGAATTCATAGGCACCCTGATCACGATAGAGCATGTTGTGTACTATGTCTTGCGATAGATGCCCCGGATCAGAGACCACCATATTTAACATTAAAATGGTACCCTCTTCAGTATCTGCACGGCTATAGGTTTCTACCACACTTAATTGATCAGTTAGCCGGAACCCGCGATTCGTTGCCTGATTAGCAAGCAAATTAGTAGACTCTATAATTAGCTTGTCGCCTTCATAACGAGCGATGGAATCACCGTAATGAGTATTGATACCCTTGGCATTTCGGTTGTCGAAGTAAATTTTTCTATATCCTCCAAACTCTTCATAAGAAAGCACCACATGATCTTCGAACTGCTCAATTTTTACCGGGTGCGGAGTAACAACTTGGCGCACCAATCCAACAGGGTCACAGAAAACCTGTGAATCTGTAGATACATCAAAATCTGCCTGCAGTGCTAGACCAGCCTCATTGAGAGGGGGGTCCTCGGCAAACTGCCCTGGGCGGGTTTTACGAATTCCTTGATTCGACCAAACGCTGCTTAGATTAGGCTTTCCGTCGGCCAATGTTAAAGAAAAATTTTCGTCAATTTCCGGCTGATAGGCATTGCCCCCTCGCTCGCCTCCTCCAATCGTTGAAATAGTAAGCTTGGTTTCGGGATCGATAAGCTCAATAGACCCGAGTGATGTCATGGGAGACCCATCATGAGTCGCATCGCCCGTGATGCGCACCATTTGACCTGATTGAATGGTGTCAGCTGACCAGCCCTGACGTCGAAATCCAGTGGCAGAACCCCCCTCTGTTACCCAACCGGTTACCGAACCATCCTCGTTGGTTACATCTACATATACCAAGATGTGTGGATTTCGAAAACTAAACCCTGTCACCACGCCTTCGATAGTGGTTTCGCGCTCATCCGTGAAGGTGGAAGCAAAAGAGTGATGCGCGTGAGCCGTTACAAGGTTCAACGTCAAGCCAGTAATCAATATGACAGATATAAGATTTTTCATTACAGCCCCAGGAAGCCTCGAAAGAGGTGAATTATATTAGATATACGGAGTTTTTATTTATTAGGCAGTATAAATCAAATGCTTCACTGATCGAATGACTGTTAACTGCCCAAAGCTGTCATTTGGTGAGATTGAAAAACACACCGTGTTCCCCTATATATCGTTCAGTGTGTTGATGTTCTCGATATTCACTGGCTATAAATTATCCTCTTATTTTTTATACTAGCTTTAACTAGTCCAAATAAAGCACTTACCACAAACAACTGCGGGTCACATCATAGCCGCTGGCAGTGATTCTGATGGATGCACTGACCAATCGTAATTTTTGTCAAATCGTTCGATTAAGAAATCAATAAACACTTTTACCTTAGGCGGAACAAAGCGTTGATAGGGATGCACTGCATACAGGGCGGAGGTGGCCGGGTATGGCGCGTAGGCGGGTAGTAATTTTACCAGTTCGCCGCGAGCAATGGGCGGGCCCATAATCCAGTCGGGCGATAACATCAAACCACGACCGTGAAGGGCTGCAGTTACTAACATGTTACCGCTATTAGCCGTAAATTTTCCGCGAACACTAACATCGACAATCTCGCCACCGTCTTTGAAATGCCAAACGTTATCGCCTGGGTTGCGCCTAAGCGATAGGCAGCTATGATTTTCAATATCACTCGGGTGGGCCAGCGGCGGAGCAGTTGCGAGATACTGTGGGCTGGCGCAAAGACTGCGAGGTACCTCGGCCAACTTGCGTACTCGCAAGGTGGAATCTTTAAGTCGTCCGGCGCGGATCGCAATATCAAAACCTTCTGCCACGAGGTCAACATTGCGATCAGTGGAGGTGAGCCCAAAGCTCACGTCCGGCCAACGGGCCTGGAACAAGGCAGTTGCCACAACAACATGCTGCTCAAGACTCGCGGGTAGGGAGATAAGCACGAGGCCTGCAGGTTTATCTTCTAGCTCTGCCGCCATAATGCGGGCTTCCTCCAAATCAAGCATGATACTGCGCGTACGTTCGTGAAATAGTCTCCCTACCTCCGTCAGGTTCAGTTTACGGGTAGTGCGGTGAAACAGCGTTGCCCCTACCCAGCCTTCAAGATCAACAATCCGACGCGAAACACTGGATGGCACCAAATCCGATTGCCGACCGGCTTCCGAGAAAGAACCCGTTTCGACCACTTTATTAAATAGCACTATCGCGCCTAACTTATCCATACCTGCTCTCCTGCCTCGGCCAAATTGATTCTATCTGTTCATAAAACGCAATAGTAATTTGCATATTAGTGATCTTATCACAAAGTAATTTTTCGAATATCGTCCAAACCAATGGACACAAAGTCCAATACAAAACCACGAACAGAAAACATAAACACTCTAAACGAAGGATTAAAAATGAAACAAACAGCAAACGATCAAACTCTCACAGCAATAGTCACCGGTGCATCAACAGGTCTTGGTTTTGCCATTACTAAGCATTTTCTCAGCAAAGACATCAACGTCGTCATGAATGCTCGTACCGCAGCTGACCTCGAGGCTGCTTACCAGGCGCTGGGCTCACCAGCAAACGCAACCATCATGGTTGGTGATATTGCCAATAAATCAGTTGGCACTGATCTGGTGCGTGCCGCAGAAACAAAATTTGGCGGCCTCGATATCTTGGTGAATAACGCGGGCGTTTTTAGTGCCAAGGCTTTCCTCGACACAGAAGAAAGCGATATTGACCGCTTCTATGCGATCAACTTTAAAGGGGCGTATTTTGCAGCACAAGCGGCGGTTCCTGTTCTTCAGAAGCGCGGCGGTGGTGCGATTGTAAACATTGGTACAACCCTTCTTGAACATGCAATCGCAGGCTACCCGGCCTCAGCGGCGCTTGCAAGTAAAGCGGCCCTTCATAGTTTGACAGAGCAGCTTTCAGCCGAATTCGGTGGCGACAACATCCGCGTCTCAACTATTGCTACGGGCATTATCGAAACACCCCTGCACGCCAAACAAGGCATCGAAGACACAAGCGGCTTGGCTGGTCTGCACTTAGTGAACCGAATAGGCAAACCTGAAGACATTGCGGAGGCAGTAGCTTTACTTGCCACCAACGATTTCATCAGCGGCACAACACTCCGCGTAGATGGTGGTCATGCTGCTGGGCACACTTTCGGCTAATCGAGACCCTGAATAAACATTCAACTCATTAAACTTAAAACTTAAAGGAGAAACCAATGCCATACGTAAATATTCAAGTCACAGACGAAGGTGTAAGCCGTGAACAGAAACAAGAACTAATCACTGCGACCACCAATTTGCTTCGGGACGTGCTCGGTAAAGATCCCTCGTCAACATTTGTGGTAATTGAAGAAGTCGGCACCGACAACTGGGGCATAGGCGGCGAACTAGTTACTGACATTAGAGCCAGAAAATCCGCCCAAAGCTAATAGCTGAAGAAACAGCGAACTTGGATCAGCATCCCAAATCAAAGAAGAGCGATGCCGATACAAACTATCAAACCAAACAGAAACACAGCATTCGAGTTCAAACCTGAAACTAATTTCTTACAAAGAGGAACAGACCAATGACCTTTAAAACAACACCCAAGCCCGCAGCAAGCTACCAGTCGGACTATGAAGCCATTATCGGAATTTTGAACGACTACTTTGATGGCCTCTTTGAAGGTGACGTAGAAAAGCTCCGTAGTATCTTCCATGCTGATGCATGGCTCAAAGGAAATAACTACCGCAAGACACTCAATGAATGGCTAGCGGCTGTTGCCAATCGCCCAGTCCCACGCGATGAAGAGATGGAGTACAACTTCAATATTCAGTCGCTTGAGATTATCGGTGACCAAGCCATGGCCAAGGTTGATGTCCCATTGCTTGCAGCACACTTTGTCGATTTCCTTGGTCTGCTGAAAGAAGACGACCATTGGAAGATCGTAAATAAAATGTACACCATTATCTGAGCACGAATGCTCTCCAAATGCCAAACATCAAGCTCGTCTCTTTCCCGCGCAGCTTGGTATTTTGTCCGAATTCCCTCGTACCTTCGAATGGCTGCTTATTGCGCAAAGCGGTCGTTCGTTGAATTCGCACCGCAAATGCAGAAACCCGAGCTTCAGTCGACCTCGACCCAAAATAGGTTTATCGGGGCCACTTTGTTACCCGCCTAATTTCAGAAGGCGAGTGGTGCTTGCAAGGTCGCAATCGGTGCCCAGCATTTTTAAATGCGGAGAATGTAGAAGCACTCTAGAGTGGTGCATGGGTTCAGCAAGAAACTCTGGATCTTCGAGCATAAATTCTGCAGCCATAGCCGTACCATCTTCAATCAACCTGTATTTCTCGACTACGTGCTTTTTTGAGCCCGAGGGAATTCCGATTTGATAGGGCGATCGATGGTCATCGAAGTTGCGGGTATCGACAACAAGAGTATCGTCCTCCCAATATCCGATGGAGTGTCCGGTAGCGAAAGTTTTTGCCGGTTTAAGGTGGTTTCTTCCATCCATATACACAATACGTTGCTCGTTATACCATTCACTATTAATTACTATACGTTCGTCAGCGTCGTCCAAATCGAATTCCATTAAGTAGCCCGAAGTGGAGACAAAGGCGGAGGGCGTGGGTCGACCAACACAGGTCGATTCAGGATTTTCCGCAGATAGGGGGTCATAGGCATCCTGTGCTGCCTTACCTGCTTCAGTAGTTACCAAGTGAGCGTAAAAGAAGCCGTCAAATCCGCCGGGATACGATGGCCCGGTTCTGGTTCTATCCGCTAACCAATAGCCGTCCAAAGTATCTGCCGGGACTCTAGCGATAGGAGCCTGCCCCGGACGAGTAGGCAACGGAGTGCCATCAAGGCGTTCAACTGAAGAGAGCTTTCCGTAAGGCTTGCCATTGACAGCGGGGTTAAGCCGAACAAAAACTTCATCGCCAGGCTTAAAAGTTTCGGCATCCCATCCACGTCCCCTTGTCAGTGAATTGATGCCAGCTAGCTGGAGGTCCCAGACAACCGCTTCACCACTATCCAAGGTCTCAACCGAAAGATAAACATGTGGCTGGCGCCACAGAAATTCCGATACCTTTCCCTCAAAGGATATGACGACTTTTTCGTCCATTCCGGCATCGCTGTGGTGTGCCTGAGCGGTAACGCAGCTAAAGCCCAAACCAATAAATAATAATCTGGATATAGGATTTTTCATAGCAGACCTAAAAGCCTCAATCGAGATGTAAAATTATACAGCATTGGTTCCATTAATCGAATGCCTGCTAGTTGCCCAAAGCAGTCATTCAAGTAGAACACCACAGAACGAATTGTTACTCGAATGGCCCAGCTTTATGAGCAAAATGCGCCCACTCGCGCGCATTGGGGTGTATCAAATGCCGTTGCGACGCTGGGTGTTCAGTGAGCTGCCAAAGAGTCAGGTGCTGGAAATAACAGTGTGGAATAGCGTGACCGTATCGGCTGACTAAGGGGCAGTGCTACTCACCACCGGCCACGAACAGGTCGCGGTGCCCGCGTTGGGAGCGAGTGCTGTGAGCGTGATGGTGAAGGTATCCCCGACCATACAAGATCTATCAGATGGGCTGCCGATGACGCTAAGTCCGGGAGACAGTACCAACGGACCAAACATGGCGGCGGCCGCGCATAACGCGCCGAGGTTAGCAGTGATGCTTATAGACACAAAGCCTCCCGGTATTGGATTGGGTAGGATGACAGAAGTACCATCCGAAGTGTCTATACCAGAGCCTGCGGCGGGCATGCAGGTGAAACCAGCGAGATTATCGACCGTGGCTGGAGGAGTGGAGTCTTCCTCTTCAACAACGACCGGCGCTGGAGCCGGAGCCAGTGGTAACACTTTACGGCCCCCAACTACAAATGACTCCTCACCATCGGGTGCAACAATAAAAACGTAATTGCCAGGATCATTGAATATGTGCGCAATCACCCCTTGACCGAAGATGGGATCTTCATTGCCATCACCCCAGCGGATGACACCTCCGACGAAGTTGCCATTAATATCTGACAGTATAAACGTGACCGTAATTCTGGTTGCAGGGTCCCCTGTACGGACTTTAGTGGCCACATAACTAGCATTGAACTCAGTGCCAATATTATTTTTGCTGCGAGTACTAGAGACGGCAAGAGAACTTGCGAAATCTACACCACCACCGGATGCCGTATCGCCTCCACCTCCACACAATGATAGAAGTAAGCCAGATACAATAACTAGGCCTGCGAGCATAGCTCGAATTAAATTGGTGGTTTCCATTGTGAATCCTCTTCTTACTAATATTATTAGGATCCACTCGCCGAGTTATTAGGTCGTAGACCTAATGTTCTAGGGCAGTTGATTTATCAACGTGAAAATAGCCTGCTCTCACCACGACACCTTGTCAAGACGATTCAGCGAATGGCCGCTTTCAGTTGCGATTTCAACCGGTCGACGCAACACATTGGTTAAATCGGTCTGCTGGTGT
>ERZ887942.1571-NODE-1571-length-15405-cov-6.163909_pt1 | contig 15405 bp, 12 predicted proteins | sample MGYA00521099_ERZ887942 | MGnify/ENA primary metagenome ERZ887942 (study PRJEB32303, sample SAMEA104408605) | aquatic metagenome | biome: Brackish water; feature: Pelagic; material: water | place: Baltic Sea | collected 2014-06-07T06:48:00 | depth 16,251 m ... | reverse complement strand
CATCTCTTCCGGGCTGCTCATCTGCGCCACATGCAGCCCCATGAAGGCCACGTCGAGCATGTCGCCCGTGCCCAGCGGATACCACGGATCGCGCACGCAATCCTGCCCGAAACCCACGGTGATGCCATGCGCCTGCATTTCCTTCACGCGGGTCATGCCGCGCCGCTTGGGGAAGGTGTCGTGCCGCCCTTGGATCATGATGTTGATCAGGGGATTGGGGATCGCGGCCACCTCCGCCTCGGCCATCAGCGGCAACAGCTTCGAGACATAGTAATTGTCCATCGAATGCATCGACGTGAGGTGACTGCCCGCCACACGCCCCTGAAGGCCAAGGCGCTGCGTCTCAAAGATCAGCGTCTCGATATGGCGGCTCATGGGATCGTCCGTCTCGTCGCAATGCATGTCCACGCGCAAGCCCCGCCCTGCTGCCATCTCGCAAAGCTCGCGGACCGAGGCCGCCCCGTCCGCCATCGTGCGCTCAAAATGCGGGATGCCGCCCACGACATCCACGCCCATATCCAGTGCGCGGATGGTGTTGGCATGGGCCGTTGGGTCGCGGTAAAGCCCGTCCTGGGGGAAGGCCACGAGTTGCAGGTCGATGTAATCTTTGACCTGTCGCCGGACCTCCAGCATCGCCTCCACACCCTTGAGGCTATCGTCGCAGGTGTCGACATGGCTGCGGATTGCCAGAAGGCCGAGGGAAGCTGCCCAATCGCAATACTCCAGCGCGCGGGCGATCATCTCGTCCTGGGTCATGACCTCTTTCAGCTCGCCCCAAAGGCCGATCCCCTCCAGAAGCGTGCCAGAGGCGTTGATGCGCGGCTGGCCATAGCTCAGCGTGGCGTCGAGATGGAAATGCGGGTCCACGAAGGGCGGGCTGACCATATCGCCCGTGGCGTCGACAACCTCCGCCGCGTCCGCGTCCAGCGTGCCGATGGCTTTGATCTTGCCGCCGTTGATCCCGATATCGGCCACGCGCCCATCGGGCAGTGTGCCGCCCTTGACGATCAGATCGAACATCACCGCTCTCCTTTGTTAAATGGCACCATCAGTGCTGCTGGCACTTCGGCCCGGCGCGACATGACGATGAGCGCGAGGATGCTGAGGATATACGGCATCATCAGGAATATCTGGTAGGGGATATCCGCGCCCATCGGCGTCTGCTGCACCCGGATTTGCAGCGCATCGAAAGCGGCAAAGAGGATCGCCCCCAACAGTGCCTTGCCCGGTCGCCACGCACCAAAGACCACGAGGGCGATACATATCCAGCCGCGCCCGTTCACCATCTCAAAAAAGAAACTGTCGAACGCCGACATGGTCAGAAATGCTCCGCCCACGGCCATGAGGCCCGATCCCGCGATGACCGCGCCCATGCGAATGGCCGTGACCGAAAGGCCCTGAGCCGCCACCGCGGCCGGGTTCTCACCCGCCGCTCTAAGAGCCAGCCCCAGGGGCGTGCGGTAGAGGATATAGGCCACGACGCCCACGGAAATGAACGCCAGATAAGTGAGCGGCGTCTGATTGAACAGCGCTGGGCCGATGATGGGAATGTCCGACAAAAGCGGGATTTCAAACGGCTGAAATGCCTCGATCTTTGGCGGGCTCGTGACCTCGGGCAGAAAAAGCCTGTAGGCGAAATATGTGAGCGACGTGGCCAGAAGCGTAACACCGAGGCCCACCACATGCTGGCTCAGCCCGAAGGGCACGGTGAGCGTGCTGTGCACCAGCCCGAAGAGCATCCCCACGGCAAAGGCCACGGCTACCCCGGTCCAGAGATCCGTGCCGCTATAGACCGCCATCCAGCCCGCGAAGGCGCCCGCGACCATGATCCCCTCGATCCCGAGGTTGAGCACGCCTGCGCGCTCGCAAATGAGCTCGCCCAGCACGGCAAAGATCAGGGGTGATGCGATGCGGATCGCGGCGGTCCAGAAGCTGGCCGAGAGGAGGATGTCGATGATGTCCATGCTATTCCCTCACCACGCTTTATTCCCGGACGACGCGAAACCGCGTCAGAAGGATCGCCAGCACCATCAGCAAAAGTGCCTTGGCCAGCATGATATCCGCGAGATATGTGGGTACGTCCAAAGCGCGGCTCATGCTGTCGGCACCGACGAAAATGCCCGCCACAAAGAGGGCGGCGGCAATCACGCCCAGCGGGTTGAGAAGCGCCAGCATCGCCACGATGATCCCCGTGTAGCCAAAGCCGGGGCTCAGATCGAGGGTCAGCGCGCCCTTGAGCCCCGCCACCTCCGAGAAGCCCGCAAGCGCCGCGAGACCGCCCGACAGAAGCGCCGTTTTGATCAGCACGAGACCAACGGGGATGCCCGCAAACCGCGCCGCATCGCGGCTGAGACCCACGGCGCGCATTTCATAGCCCAGCGTGGTGCGCGCTTGGATCACCCAGACCAGCACGGCGGCGATCAGTGCGATGCCGAAGCCCCAATGGAGACGCAAGCCCTCGATGATGCGGGGCAGGCGTGCCTCCTCGATCAGGCGCGGGGATTTGGGCCAGCCCATGCCCATCGGGTCCTTTAGCGGGCCTTCGAGCAACATGGAGACGAACAGCAGGAAGATGAAGTTGAGAAGCAGCGTTGTGACCACCTCATCCACCCCAAGCCGCACTTTAAGAAGCGCGGGCACCAAGAGCAGCAATGCACCCGCCAGAAGCGAGGCGATGATCAGCGTGGGGATGAGCGCGGCAGAGGGCCACCCAAGCGCGCCTGTGCCCAGAACCACCGTGACAAGCGCACCTGCATAAAGCTGCGCCTCCGCCCCTATATTCCAGAGCTTCGCGCGGAACGCCACGGCCACGGCCAGCCCGGTGAAGATGAGCGGCGTGGCGCGGTTGAGCGTCTCAAGCAGGGCGAACTGACTGCCCGCCGCGCCCTTCAGGATTTCGCCCAGCACGGCAAATGGGTTCGCGCCCGCAGCCATCGCCAGAAGCGAGGCGACGATTACCGTGGCACTGATCGCGAGGGCCGGTGGCGCGAGGGTGCGCAGGGCCGACGGGTTGGCGATAGGCTCAAGACGCATGGGCCATTTCCTCGAAACCTTGCCCGGCCATCCAGACGCCAAGCTCCGTCGGGCTCATCGTGCCGCGCGCGAATGGCGGCGACAGGCGACCTTCGGAGATCACATGGATCACATCCGAGAGCGCCATGATTTCATCCAAGTCCTCGGAGATCAAAAGCACAGCTGCGCCTCTGTCTCGTGCCGCCAGAAGCTGGGAGTGGACATAGTTCACAGCGCCAATATCCAGCCCGCGCACCGGTTGATTTGCGAGGATGATCTCCGGTGCGCCTTCCAGCACGCGCCCAAGGATCAGCTTTTGCATATTCCCGCCCGATAGCAGCCGGATACGCGTGCCGGGACCGGGGCAGCGCACGTCATAGCGCTCGATCACCGAGCGCGCGAAGTCCTGCGCCGCGCGCCAATACATCCAGCCCTTATAGCTGAACGGGGCATCGGTATAGCGCTCCAGAATGGCGTTTTCCGTCAGGTCGAAATCCGCGATCGTGCCGGTCTTGTGCCGGTCCTCGGGTATGCGCGCAATGCCTGCATGGACGGCGGTGCGGGGCGACCAGCCTTGCGGTGCGATGCCTTTGAGATGGAGCGCCCCCGCGCTCGGCCCCTGCATCCCGCCGATGAGGTCGGCAAGTGCTGCCTGTCCGTTACCCGACACGCCCGCAAGCCCGGTGATCTGCCCCGCAAAGAGGTCCAGATCGAGCGCCTTCAGGCCGGGCGCGGCGCCCCTGTCCGGCGTGGAGACCGCTTTGAGCGACAGCATCGCAGGCCCCGGCGTGCCCGGCTCCACCTTGGGCGCGGAGACCTCGGAGCCGACCATACGCGCGGCCAGATCGCGCTTGTCCGTCTCACCAATCGGCCCCTCATGAACCACCTTGCCGTGGCGCAGGATCACGACGCGGTTCGAGATCGCCATGACCTCATGCAATTTATGCGAAATGAAAATGATGGAGAGACCCAAGGCCACCGCCTTGCGCAACGTCTCGAAAAGGTCGTCCGTCTCCTGCGGTGTCAGCACGGCGGTCGGTTCATCCAGGATCAGGATGCGCGCCTCGCGGTAGAGCGCCTTGAGGATCTCGACCCTCTGCCGCTCGCCCACGGTGAGCGTGCCCACCCGCGCATCGGGGTCCACGGCCAGTTTGAAATCCGACGAGAGCGCCAAGATCCGGGCCCGCGCCGCCCGCGCATCAAAGCGCCATGCGCCAAGGCCCTGCGTGCCGAGGGCGACATTCTCCAGCACGGTCATGTTTTCGGCCAGGGTGAAATGCTGATGCACCATGCCCACGCCTGCCTCCAACGCGGCGCGCGGGTTACCGGGGGGCAGGGGCTTGCCGAACACCTCGACCGTGCCGCTGTCGGCGGTGTATTGGCCGAAGAGGATGTTCATCAATGTGGTCTTGCCCGCGCCGTTTTCGCCCAACAGCGCGATCACCTCGCCCTTGTGCAGGGCGAGGCTCACGGCATTATTGGCAGTCAGCGCGCCAAACGTTTTGGTGATCTGGTCGAGGCGCAGGACAACCTGCGCCTCTGTCTGTTCCGGCATTTACTGCGACTTTGGTTCTTCGTCGTTCACTTCGGTGACGTAAGCGCCCGACAGGATCTCCGCGGTGCGGCTCTCCACCAGATCCAGCGCCTCTTGAGGCACCTTGCCTTCAAACGTGCCAAGCGGCGCGATGGAGCTGCCGCCCTCGATCATGTAGGAATAGACGCCGTAATCTGCGGCCTTGAACGTGCCTGCGCGGACCTCTTCGATGGCCTTGTCCAGTGTCGGCTCAAAATGCCAGATGGCCGAGGCGACGACTGTTTCTGGATAATCGGCCTGTGTGTCGATCACGTTGCCAATCGCGAGGATGCCCTGCTCCTTGGCCGCGTCCGAGACGCCGAACCGCTCGGCATAGAGCATGTCCGCGCCGTTCTCGATCATTGCGAAGGCGGTCTCTTTCGCCTTGGGGGGATCGAACCAGCTGCCTATGAAGCTGACTTGGAATGTCGCGTCGGGGCGCGTCTCGCGAACGCCCGCCATGAAGGCATGCATGAGGCGGTTTACCTCGGGGATGGGGAAGCCGCCAACCATGCCGATATTGCCGGTCTCGGTCATGGAACCTGCAATGATCCCAGTGAGGTAGGAGGCGTCCTGAATGTAGTTATCAAACACAGCCATGTTGGGAAGTGCATCGTCCGGTTTAAAGCTGGAGCCCATCAGGAAGGCAATCTCTGGATACTCAGCAGCCACTTCGCGGGCTTCTTGCTCCACGGCGAACATCTCGCCGATGATAAGCGTGTAGCCGCTTTCGGCATATTCGCGCATCACGCGGGCATAGTCGGTGTTGGAGACATTCTCGGTGAAGGTATAGTCCAGATCGCCGCGCTCCTGGGCAATCATCGCGGCCTTGTGGATGCGGCTCACCCATTGCTGCTCCACAGGCACGGTGTAGATGCCTGCGCATTTGATCGGCTCGGCGGCCATGAGGCGCGAGGGGCCGAAAGCGGCACCCGAAGCAAGGGCAACGCCCGCTGTGGTGGTCAGGAAACGTCTGCGGCTGAAGCCGGGTTTGGTGGCTATGGTCATGGAACTATCCCCCTGAAAAATGGTGCCCGGCGCGGTTTGGATTTGGCAGACAGGCCGCGCGGCGTGTGAGCGGGAAATTGCCCCGGCGGCGGAGGGAGCGCAATCGTTAATCGCGCCTCTCAGCCGGAAAAACGTGCAAGTGCCTGTGGATTAATCAGTGGGTCCGCCCGCGAGATGTGCTGCAATCAGCGGTGCAATCCGCTCGGGTGCTTCTTCATGTGCAAGATGGCCAAGCCCTTGGAGCCGTGTCACGGTTGCATTGGGCAGGGCGGCAGCGGCGCGCTCGGACACACCGGGCGGCACTGCGATATCACCCTCGGCGGCGATCAAAAGCGTATGGGCCATGTTGCGCGGCATCCTTTTGAGCAGCGCGTCGAGATCCCATTGCGCCATCATCGCCAGAACCCCGTCCACATGTGGACGGTCCCGCGCAAGCCTATGATAAAGCGCCAGTCCTTCGGGCGTGAGCGTTGAGCCCGTTCCCTCGATCAGGCGCGCGACATGGGTGGGCGAGGCGGAGGTGCGCACGAAAAGCTCTGCCGAGAAGGGCGCGATGGCCAGCGCCTTTGCGAGCTTGGGGAAAAGCCACCCCGCCACGCCTTTGAAAGGTGCCAGGGCCGCGTTGATCCCGATCACTGGGGGCGGGCCGGACCATATCTCGGCCAGTCTGAGGGCGAGGGCCGCCCCCGCAGAATGGCCGATCAGGGCGTCAGGGTGCCAGCCTTCCTGGTGCATCAACGTGGTGATATCCGCCGACATGTGGTCGATCCCGCAGCGCGCGCGCCCGCCCATCTGGGTAAACCCCTGACCGGGCAGATCAATTGCGACGACGTGGAAATCCTTGGCCAGAATGGGAAAAAGCCCCCGCCAGCTTTGTGTGGCTCCGCCTGCGCCGTGCAAAAGGATCAGCGTGGGGCCGGAGCCTGCTTCCTGCACATGCCAGCGGTGGGGGCGACACAGCACCCGGCGGGAATGCTCCATGTGGGGCCAGCCGTCGGTATCCTCTGGCCAGCGCATAGGCTCAGGCGTCCAGTGCGTCGCGCGCGGCGCGGCTGAGGCGCTGCGCATCGGCGCGGGGCAGGGCGAGGTATTGCGCGCCCATGGCGGTGCTGAGGGTCGCAAGCTCGGGCGTGGGGCGATTGCCCGCGTCGATCACCAAAGCGGCGGTTCCGGCGGCCATGATGCGGCGCGCGGCGCGGGTGGCGTCGGCCCCCGCCTGTGCGCGCCCCGGTTGGCCATCAAGGCCGATATTCGCGCGCCCATCGGTGATGAGCGCAATCGTCGGCGTCATGCCGCGCCCACGTGCCTGCTCTGCCAAATCTTCGGCGGCCATCAGCCCCGAGGCGAGCGGCGTGCCGCCCCCGCCAGGAAGCCCCGCCAGCCTGCGTTTGGTCTGCACCAGCGAGCGGGTGGGCGGCAGCATCAGATCGGCCTGCGTGCCGCGAAAGGCGATGAGGGCCACGTGATCGCGCCGGGCATAAGCCTCGGCCAGCAGAAGCTCCACCGCGCCCTTCGCCTCGCCCAGTCGGGCCATGGCGGCAGAGCCAGACGCGTCCACCGTGAAGATAAGGAGCCGCTCGGCGCTGTCTTCATAGCGTTTGGTGTGGATGTCCGAGGGGCGCACGTGGATGGGCGCAGGGGCGTCCGGCATGGCCTTGCGGCGCAGGGTCTGCCACGGGGCGGCGGCGCGCAGGGTCGCCACCAGATCGAGCCGCGTGCGGCCATCAAGCCTGCCGGGACGAGCTGGGAGGGGGCGGCCCCGTGCGCCTCCCTTGCGCTTGGCACCAGCCCCGCTACCGGAGGCGCGCTTGGTGTTGCCTTGGGCCATGCGCGACAAGATATCCTTGGGAAGTTGCGCCATGACGGCGGCGAGAAGAAGCTCCTCGGGGATGTCGCTCTCTTGCTGCGATGCGGCCTCGTCGGGGGCGTCTTCCGGCTCTTCTGGCGCCTCGGGCGGTGGGGCGTCCTCTTCGGAGGGGGGCTCCTCCAACTGCGGCATCTGTGTGGCGCGGTGCCCGCAAGTGAGCGCGATTGCCGCCGCCAGATGGTCCGCATCCGCCGCCTCTGCCCCGTCCAGAGCGGCCAGCGCACGGGCGGCGCGCAGGGCGTAATGCCCGGCGCGGGCGCTGGAAATGCCCATGAGCACCGTCATGGTGGCGATCTGTGCGATAGCATCCTCGGGCAGGGCGATGCGCGGCAGGGCGTCGCGGGCGGTTTTGATGTCGTCCTCATCCGCGGCTGCACCGGGGATATCGGCCAGCCCCAGCCCGTCAAGATCGGCGTAGAAGGCAAGACGCTCTGAGAGGGCAGGAGCGATGCCTTCGCCCTCCTCGATCCCTTCATCCAGCGCCAGAACGGGCAGGGGCATGGCCCCCAGCGCCTGCGACAGCCGGGCTGCCAGATGCGGGCGCAGCCGCTCGGCGGAGGTCAGAACCAACGCGCGCGCGCCCTCCAGAAGCCCTGCGCGCTCCACCGTGCGGCCCTTGGCCAGCGTCTCGGTCACGTCGAGCCCGCCGAAAATCTGATCCTCGGACGCGCCGGGGCCGAGCCTTAGCGCGGGTCCAAATATCTTCACAAGACTGTCGCGCACCGGGCCGGAGCGGGCGCGCAGATGAAGCCCGCCCAAGGAGGCATCCACCTGCACCAGCGCAAGGGCCAATGCGGCGCGGTCCGCCTCGGTCTCGGGCAGGGCGCTCATCAGGCGAGGACTTCCTCGACCACGCGCATCACGCGCGTGCCGGTTCCGGCCTCGTCCAGCGGGTCGCGCCGCAGGCGGTGGCGCAGCGCCATCGCGGCCACGGCGCGCACATGCACGCGGGCCAGCGCCGTGTCGTCGCGGTAGGCTGCAAAGGCGCGCGCGGCTTTGAGCAGCGTTAGCTCCCCGCGCAAACCATCTGCGCCCAGCGTCAGGCAAAGCTGCGAGATATCGCGCAGCACGGCGTCCGTCGCGCTGAGGCCTTTCAAAGCCGCTCGCGCGCCGATGATCCGGTCGCGGATCGCGGCATCTTCGGCCTGCCAGCGCAGCATGAAGGCGGAATTGTCGTTCTCATAGGCATCGCGGCGGCGGATCACCTCGATCCGTTCCTCGATATCGGTGGGCGACGCCACATCGACGCTGAGGCCGAACCGGTCCAGCAGCTGTGGCCGCAATTCGCCCTCCTCGGGGTTGCCCGATCCCACCAGCACGAAGCGTGCGGCATGGCGGATGCTAAGCCCGTCACGCTCCACCACGTTCTCGCCTGATTGCGCCACATCGAGCAGCAGATCGACGATGTGATCCTCCAGAAGGTTCACCTCATCAATATAGAGGTAGCCCCGGTTCGCCTTGGCCAGAAGTCCGGGCTGAAACGCCTTTTGGCCTTGGGTCAGCGCCTTCTCGATATCGAGCGCGCCAGTCACCCGGTCCTCGGTCGCGCCCAGCGGCAGGTCAATCACCGGGGTGGGCATCTCATGCGTGGTTTTGCCCACGCCCTCGGCCCAATCAGGGCAATCGGCGCGTCGTTCGGCATTGACCGGGCAGCCCTTGACGGCGGTGATTGGCGGCAGCAGGGCCGCCAAAGCGCGCACGGCGGTGGATTTGCCCGTGCCCCGGTCGCCAAAGACCAGAACGCCGCCGATGCTGGGGTCGATCGCGGTGAGGATCACCGCCTGTTTCATCTCGTCCTGACCGACGATGGCGGAGAAGGGGAAGGGCTGTTTCATATTGCGTCTCTTTGTGGATGGTGCGGCGGGGAGGCGATGGGTGCGGCGTCTGACCAATTACCACTCTCGCCCGCAATGGCAAAGCGTGCATAAAGCTCTTCGCGGAACCAGCCTTCGTCGCGCACGGCGCGGATCGCCTCGGCGTGGGGTCCGGTGCGGGCGAATTGCGCGACAGTGGCCGCATCTGGCCAGACGGAAAAGGTGACCTGATGCAGAAGCGGCACCTCGCCGATGCCGATTTTGAAGAGCACATTGGGGTCGGCACCGATCCGCGCGCTGATATCCGGCACGCGGCGCCAGAAGCGGGCGGCGCGGCTGGGCTTCACTGTGGCGCGGGTGAGGACGGCGAGGGGGCCAGGCGTGGTCTCGGGAGTTGACACGAATGGATGCACCCCGGCCCAGTCGCCCCGTGCAGAGGTGGGGGACATATAGAGCGTCCAATCCTCGGACGCGCGGGCGCGGTAGCGATTGAAGACCGCCGCATTGCTGATACGCGCGCGGGCGGTCGCCATGTCCGGCCACGTGGCGAGGATCGCGTAGACGCCGGTGTTGGGCAGGGGGGTGAACCCCTCGCCCGTGCCGGAGCCGCAGAGCTTCCAAAAGCCGATATCCGGGACCCGTGCCATCATGGGCCGCGCGAGCCCCATCATCGTCAACGCCCAGAGGCGGGAGAGCAGGCTGTCGAAGCGAAACAGGGAAAGGGTGACGATTTGTGTCACGCGGGCGGGTGCCTCCGGGGCGGCTTATGAGTATATGTGTCAGATAAGTCTGACACATATGGGTGAGTTTGGAAAGGTGCTGGATTGAACCTGTTGGGGAATTTGGCTTGGCGCCGCGTCGCTGATTTAAGTTGTCAACCTAGCTAGACACATCTACACTTGAGGAATGATATCAGAACCTGACACATTCACCCGTCCCGCCAAATCTCATGCCATCGTAATCGGGGCCGGTCTCGGTGGCCTATCCGCCGCGATGCGCCTCGGGGCTAAGGGCTATGCGGTCACCGTTCTTGACCGTCTCGACCGCACGGGCGGGCGCGGATCGTCGCTTAGTGAGGCGGGACACCGCTTTGATCTGGGGCCGACGATCGTGACCGTGCCGCAAGTGTTCGAGGAGCTTTGGGCCGCTTGCGGGCGGGATTTTCACGCTGATGTGACGCTGAAGCCGATGGACCCGTTTTACGAGATCCGTTGGCCTGATGGCAGCCATTTCACCGCCACGGGCGATACCGATCAGATGGTTGAAGAGGTCCGCCGCCTCAGCCCCGGAGATGTGAACGGATACCTCAAGTTTTTGAAAGACAGCGAGACGCGCTACACGTTCGGCTTTGAGAATCTGGGCCGTCGCCCAATGAACAAGCTGATGGATATCGTGAAGGTGCTGCCCACCTTCGTGCGCTTGCGGGCTGATCGCTCGGTCTACAAACATGTATCGACCCGCGTGAAGGATGAGCGGCTGCGCATGGCGCTGTCGTTTCACCCGCTCTTTATCGGGGGCGACCCGCTCAAGGTCACGTCGATCTATGCGCTGGTGAACCATCTGGAGAAGGCGTTCGGCGTGCATTACGCCATGGGCGGTGTGCAGGCGATTGCCGATGCGATGGCGGGCGTGATCCGCGATCAGGGCGGTGTCGTACGTTTGGGCGTCGAGGCTGATGAGATCGTGCTGGAAGGGGGCCGCACTGCGGGTGTACGGTTGCAAGACGGCGAGATGCTGCACGCGCCTGTCGTGGTCAGCAATGCCGATCCCGGACACACCTACAGCACCCTCATGCGCAACCATAACCGCCGCCGCTGGACCGACAAGAAGCTGGCCAACAAGCGGTGGTCGATGGGGCTCTACGTCTGGTATTTTGGCACTAAGGGCACGGCTGATATGTGGAAGGATGTGGGCCACCACACCATCCTCAATGGCCCGCGCTTCCAAGGGCTGATCAAGGATATCTTCATCAATCAGCACCTCTCTGATGATATGAGTCTCTACATCCACCGGCCCAGCGTGACTGATCCCAGCGTGGCGCCCGAAGGTGATGACACGTTCTATGTGCTCTCGCCTGTGCCCCACATGGGCGGCGAGAACCCCGTCGATTGGGAGGCCGAGCGCGGCGCCTATGAAGACAAGGTCGCCGCCGTTCTCGAAGGGGTCATCCCCGGTTTCCGCGAGCGGATATCGGCGTCGGTGACTTTCACGCCAAACGAGTTTCGCGATCGCTATCTCTCGCCCTATGGTGCGGGTTTCTCGATCGAGCCGCGTATTTTCCAAAGCGCATGGTTCCGGCCGCACAACGTCTCGGAAGAGGCGCCGGGGCTCTACCTCGTGGGGGCGGGCACCCATCCCGGTGCGGGCCTTCCCGGTGTGATCAGCTCGGCCGAGGTGCTGGGCAAGCTGGTGCCGGATGCGCCCGGTGCGGCGCGAAACGCCCCGCGCGGCACGCCGCAGAAACTGGCCGCGGAATGAGCGCGCCCTTGCACGCCTCCGGCATCCGCGCGGATGATCTGGAGCATTGCCGCGCGGTGATCCGCACAGGCTCGCTCAGCTTTCATGCGGCGTCCAAACTTTTGCCCTCCAAGGTGCGTGATCCCGCGCTGGCGCTCTATGCGTTTTGCCGGTTGGCGGATGATGAGGTGGACGAGGGCGGCAACAAGGCGCGTGCGGTTCTGGACCTTCAGGAGCGGCTCGACCTGGCTTATGCCGGGCGGCCCAGGAATGCGCCGGAAGACCGCGCCTTTGCCGCGATCATCGAAGAATTCGACATGCCCCGCGCCCTGCCGGAGGCCCTTCTGGAGGGGCTCGCCTGGGACGCAGTCGAGCGGCGCTACGCTACATTGTCCGAGTTGCGCGGATATTCCGCGCGCGTGGCCAGTGCGGTGGGCGCGATGATGTGCGTGCTGATGCGGGTGCGCGACGCGCATGCGCTTGCGCGGGCCTGCGATCTGGGTGTGGCGATGCAACTGACGAATATTGCCCGCGATGTGGGCGAGGATGCGCGCGCGCGCCGGATATATCTGCCGCTGGACTGGGTGCGCGAGGCGGGGCTCACGCCCGAGGATATCTTTGCCACCCCCGAGGCCAGCCCCGAGATCCGCGCCATGGTGCGGCACCTTCTGGCTGAGGCGCACAGGCTTTATGTGCGCTCCGAGGCCGGCATTCCCGCGCTGCCGCGTGAGGCGCGCATGGGCATCTTTGCCGCGCGCTATATCTACGCCGCCATCGGGCGCGACCTGACCCGGGCGCGGCACGATTCGATCACCCGCCGCGCGCATACCAACACCGCGCAGAAGCTCGCGTGGATCGGCCTCTCCGCCGCGCGCACCGGGGTCAGCTTTGCGGCCCCGCGCTCGCCCGTGCTCTATGCGCGGCCCTTGCCCGAGGTGGCTTATCTGGTGGACGCCGCTGCGCGCAATACGGCCCAACCGGGCCGGACAGGTGCGCTTTTGGATGTGCTGGCCGACCTCAGGGCGCGTGACACGGGGCGCCAAGAGCCTTATCTGAGTTAAAAGCCCGGCCACGCCGGGGCAGATTAACCGGAGGCCCCGCGCTTTATGGACTGGATGCTATTCGCTATTTTCCTCGTGACATGCGGGGCAGCGGGCGCCACGGGTGCGGCCTTCAACCCCGGTGCATGGTATGCGCGGTTGGAGAAACCGTGGTTCACCCCGCCCAATTGGGCGTTTCCGGTGGCTTGGACCTCGATTTATTTGTTGATTTCCTTCGCGGGTGCGCGGGTCGCGGTACTTGACGGGTCGGGTTATGCGCTTGCCTTCTGGGCCGCACAAGCGGGGTTTGCGACGCTCTGGACCCCCATTTTCTTTGGCTTGCGGCAGATGAAGGGCGCGATCCTCGTCATCGTGATGCTCTGGATTTCCGTGCTCGGTTGCACCGCGCTGCATTGGCAGCTCGACGTCTGGGCCGGGCTGGCGTTTATGCCTTATCTTGCGTGGGTCACGGTGGCCGCCGCGCTCAATATCGGCATCGTGCGGCTGAACCCGGATGTTAAACCTTTGGCAATCGACAAGCTTTAACGCGGCCAGCGCGCGCGGCGTGGCACCCGCACGGCCAGCATGGGTTTGAGCAGCGGTGATGCGAATCGGCGCAGGTCGAGCGCTTCGTGCACGCCGCGCATGGTCTCGCCGTTGATCACCGTCTCCACGCCGGAGCGTGCGTAAAACGGCGCGTCCAGCATGGCCTGCACCTGTCGTGCGGTTTGGCCGGGATCGGCACGGCCCTCGCGGCGCAGCATCCACGCGCTGCGCTTCATCGGGCGCGGGGCGGGTGCGTCGAGCATCCGGGCGCGGCCTTCTGCGTCAAAGCCGATGGCGGCGCTCAGCGTGCTGCCATCACGCCGCTCTGCGTCGTAAAAGCATGTCGCGCCATCTGCGGAGGGAAAGCGCGCCCATGTCCAGTAATCAAAATCCGCCTCCAGCGCGCGGGTGCCGAAATTGGCGTCGAAATAGCCGTGCCCGTCCCATTGCCAGCCCTTGGCCTCCAGATCGACCTTGATCCGCGCCACAGGGGCAAAAGGCCGCCAGATATGGCTGTCATCAGCGGCAAGGGGCAGCTCCACATCCGTCACGGCGGTGGGGGTGAGGGTGATGCGCCCGCGCACGGGGCCGAATTGCGGCAGGGCCGCGCGTTCGTCGATCTCGATGATCAGCTCGGACCCGGTCCACCGCATAGAGGACGGCCCGATCTTGATCTCATCCGCGCTTTGGCTGAGCGCATCGCGGCCCCGGTCGGTCATGGTAAACCGCCCGCCGGGGCCGTAGGTGGCCACGTTGAGGCAGCAGTGGTTTTGCGGCTCGGCGCGGCCTGACCACGCATACCAAGGCGAGAAGACCGAGCCGATAAAGCCGATCACCGACACCGCCTTGGTGCCGCAATCGCTTACGCCATCGACATACCACCAGGCATAGCCGTCCGGCCCCACATGGAGGCCGAAGTCAGGTCCGTCCAGATCGCCTCGGCCGCGTGCCGTCCGGAGAGGGTCGCCATCGGCACTCCCGCTCCGGGATGCGCCCCGCCCCCGACCAGATAGAGCCCCTTGAGGCGGCTGCGCGCCGTTGGACGCTGAAACGCCGCCATCATCCCCGAGGGGCTGCGTCCGTAGAGCGCCCCCTGTGACGCCGGGAAGAGCCTGTCCCAGTCCTGCGGCACCGTCAGCGCCTTGAGGCCGGGACGCGGATCGCAGGTCAGGCCGAAGCTGGCCAGTCGGTCGAATATTCGCATCAGACATTTTTCTTGCTCCTCTAGGGACAGTATCAGGCCCGCAGGGGCATTCATGATGATCTCAAAGCGGCCCGGCGTGCCGGGTGGCTGGCCAGTGGCACCATGATCCTGCGCGCAAAGGTAGAGCGTGGGATCATCCGGCAGTCGGCCTTGGTCTATTGCGTTAAATTCGGCATTCAAGTCATTGCCAAAAAACACATTGTGATGGCTTAACTCTGGCCCCTGCATAAGTCCCGAGAAGGCCAGGACGCAGGCCGAAAGCGACCGTGGGTTTGTTGCCGTGGGCAGCACCGCGCTGCGTGCGCCATGGCCCAAAAGGCCTGTTTCCAGAGCCCGCGGATCGCCGTTGAAGAGAACCGCATCAGCCTCGAACCGGGCGTTGGCGGTGTGGACGAGAGCGGCACGGCCGCCTTGGCTCTCTATCCGGGTCACTTGGGTGTCGTAGTGGAAAAGAGCGCCCTTGGCGGTGGCCAGATCGGCAATCGCACGCGGCAGGGCGGTCATGCCACCATCGACGGCCCAGACCCCATCCGCCTCGGCCTGCGAGATCAGGCTCAGCAGTGCTGGCACATGGGCGGGCACGCCGCCCACATAAGTCGCATAGCGGCCAAAAAGCTGGGCAAGTTCGGGATCGGAAAACTGCGCGCGCAGCATCTTCGCGAGGCTTTGATGCGGGGCCATTTTCGGGATGATGCGCGGGTTGGACGCTACCTTTGCCACCATGGCCGATAGGCTGGGTGCGGGGGTCTGCATCATGGGTGCGTCAAACGCATCGAAAAGCGCGCGGGTGCGGGCGGAGTAGCTTTGAAACTCGGCCTCGGCGCGGGGCCCGAAAGCGTCGCGGATGTTGCGGGCGCTGGCATCCAGGTCCGCCATCAGATCAA
>ERZ887942.1570-NODE-1570-length-15405-cov-6.597264_pt1 | contig 15405 bp, 13 predicted proteins | sample MGYA00521099_ERZ887942 | MGnify/ENA primary metagenome ERZ887942 (study PRJEB32303, sample SAMEA104408605) | aquatic metagenome | biome: Brackish water; feature: Pelagic; material: water | place: Baltic Sea | collected 2014-06-07T06:48:00 | depth 16,251 m ... | reverse complement strand
AACTGACCTGCGAGGACGGGCTGCAATTCGCATTCACCCATCGAAGAAAGACACCAGTGGTACTGGAGATCGCGGCAGGTTCTGCAGGGGTCATCATTCTCAATGGCACCCCAATCGACGTCTTCGGCCGGACGGGCTATCGCCGGTTGTTCTCCTCGAAGGTCGACGACAACTTCAAGGCGGGCGGTAATCAGTTCCAGATCGTGCCCCTGGAGCATGTGAGCGATGAGGCGGTTGAGATGGAGGTCCAGCTGTTCGAGGTTGTCGAGGAGATTGTCTCTGCGGAGGCATGGCGGATTCGTCGCTGGGAGACGACCCCGGACCCCCGAATCGGTGCCTGGGTTCCCATGATGGCGGCCCCGGTGGAAGCCCCTCGTTGGCTTCGAGGGGAGTTCAAGGTCCCTGTGGCACGTCGGAAAGAGGTCCATTCAGGGCAACTTCGACTCGAAGGAGTCACTCGCGGACGTGTCAAGGTGAATGGAATTGAGCTTGGCGGGTACGCTCTCCGTGAACCGGGTGGACGGACCACCCGAGGTACTGCGTCGATCGAACTGCCGATCCCCGCCAACGCTTTTCTCGGCGAGGGCCCGATCGAGTTGCTCCTGTTCGATGAAGCCGGTGCCGATCCTTCCCGAGTGACGATCAACTTCTGATTCGATCTCAGATCCACCAGCCCTGGCTTGGAACGATTCTTCATGGTGATGGACTTCATCGGTGATCAGGATCGAGCCAGATCCCAGACTGGTCGATTGATCTTTCTGTTTCTCCTGGCCGTCCTTGGAACGGTGACAGCGATCTACTTCGTCGCGGCTGCGGTTGCGGTCTTCTCTTCCCAAGAGCAGGAGATTCCACTCGGATGGTGGATTCCAGAACTCCTCTTGGCGGTTGGTGGTGGATCGATCTTGGTCATTCTGATCGGGTCTCTGGTCAAGATGGCACAACTCTCGTCTGGTGGTAAGGCCGTCGCAGAATCCCTCGGAGGGGTGCTGGTCCATCCAGATGAACGGGATTCGGATCTCCGAAAACTCCTCAACGTCGTCGAAGAAATGTCGATCGCTTCTGGATGCCCGGTCCCACCGGTGTATGTCATGGAAGATCCATCAATCAACGCATTCGCGGCCGGATTCGGCTTTGACAGTGCGGTGATTGGTGTGACCAGGGGCTGCATCCAACAACTCTCGCGCGATCAATTACAGGGTGTCATCGCGCACGAATTCAGTCATATCGTGCATGGAGATATGAAGCTAAACATCAGGCTGACCGGCCTGATTTTCGGCACCATGGCCATCGGTTTCATTGGTTACATCGCTTTTCGATTCATCGGACCTGTACTGCTGCATACTCGGAGTGGTGGTAAGAACAACTCTGGTCCAGCGATCGGGCTCGGGGTCATGGTCGCCGGACTTCTCCTGATGGCCATCGGCGCGGTGGGTACGTTGGCAGCGAGGTTGATTCAGGCCGCGGTGAGCCGGCAGCGAGAATTTCTGGCCGATGCCGCGGCGGTTGATTACACACGGAATCCCGCGGGGATTGCTGGGGCACTCCGGCAGATCGGTGGAATCCCAACCAATAATCTTGAGCAAGCGGCGGCCAGTGAGTTTCAACATTTCTTTTTCACATCCGCCCTATCGACGTCATTCGCGACCCATCCGCCGCTCGTTGAGCGCATCGCGAGGATCGAAAATCGATCCTCAGATGAGCTCAAACGGCAGATCGAAGATTCCACATCCGCCGCGGCACCACCCGTTTCGAATACCACAGGAATGCACGGACAGGCCGCGGGGTTTGCAGGCGCTGCGGCGGCAGGCGTCGCCGGATCCGCAAGCCGCCAGGTTCGCAAAGCAGACGAGGTCCGAGAGAGCCTTTCGCACCTTGGGGATGCCGACGCCGACCATCTGGCATACGCACGGGTGCTGATCTCCTCGCTTCCAGACTCGATTCGAAACGCGGTCCACGACACGATCGGCGCTAAGGCGGTTTGCCTTCTTCTTCTGGTTGATTCAGATCAAGATGTCCGCCAGGCGCAAGCCACCGAACTTTCTGGAAGCATGGATTCGTCGACGCTTCAGGAAATCCAACGACTTCGAAGTGCGGTCGCCCAACTGGTATCCGGAAACCCCGAGTTACGACTGGTTCTCGTCGACCTTGCCATGCCCGCATTGGCCCGAATGGGTGAATCCGATTCCAAGGTGTTTGTGGAGGCGGTGGCGGCCATGCAACGTGCCGATGGGCGGATTGATCGGTTCGAGTGGTTGCTTGGTCGACTTCTCTCGGTTCACTTCGATCGGTTGATGGGTGGGAAATCGACGCGTCGACTCAAAACGAATCGTTCCATCACCTTGCTTGCGGAGCCCGCGCGGATCGTGCTGGCGATGATTGCCTGGAGTGGTGCCCGAGACGACAATCAGGCATTGGCTGCGTTCCGGGCAGGCGCCCGTCGTACCAATCTTGGCGACATTGATCTTCCGGGGCGGAATGATTGCTCGGTCTCAGTGCTTGACCAAGCATTGGATCGACTGAAGCGGCTTCGTTGGAAAGATCGCTCGATCCTGCTCGATGCGGCCGTCGATGTGATTTGTGCGGACGGCCAAGCAACCATCGGCGAGGTTGAACTTCTACGAGCCCTTGCATCGACCCTCGATTGTCCGATGCCACCGGTGCTTCCGGGCCGGGTATCTTCTTGAGCTGAGCACACCATTCGATTCTTCGAGACATCGCACCGATTCGACAGGAGAAGCCATGATCGCAGCATTGATCTTTATCTTCATCTTGGCCACATTACTTACGATGCGGCGGGCAAAGCCGAAAATGACATTGATTTTCTTCTTTGTCTCTCTCTCCTGTGCGACCCTTCTTTTTCTCCATCACGCAAGTGACGAGCTTGGCCTGAGTTTCTGATTTCGGTCTGCGTTCAAGGAAGGGTTTTATGATGACCAAGTTATGTGGATGGCACCGAGTCTCATTCGTCCTACTCCATGTCTACGTCCTAGGCGTCTGTGGTGTGGTGCTTGGGGCGTTTGGGTTTCAGTTCATAGGGAAGGAACTTCCCTGCCCGCTCTGCATTCTTCAACGCATGGCCATGCTCTTGGCGGCGGCGGGACCGATGTTCATTATCAATCGGTCCTCGATTCTTGATTCTGATCCCAAAATCGATCTCGCCATCGGATTCGGCATGTCGATTCTGGCGGCTGTCTTGGGCTTATGGATGAGTGGGCGGCAGGTCTTGCTCCACATCCTCCCCGGCGACCCGGGCTATGGCGGCGAAGTGCTCGGTCTGCATCTCTATTCGTGGGCATTTATTGTCTTCGCCACGATTCTACTGGTCAGTGGGATTACGTTAATCTTGAGCCGTGTCATGGTGATCAAGACGAAGTTTGAACGTCCAAGGGTGGTGTCCCAACTGACTTTATGGGTGCTCGGTATTGTCGTGAGCACGAATGCGATTTCGGTATTTGCGGAGAGTGGAACGAGTTGGGTTCTGCCAGACAATCCAACGGAATACAAGCTCATCCAAGAATTCAAAGAGTTCCTGAAGCAACGTCCCCGTGAAATTCCCAGTAAGTCTCAGAAGGCCAGTTGAACTTGAGCGCGAATGATCGACTGAGGTTCGTCGACCTGGAGTACGCCGAGATCGCCGTCGACTAACCAGTCGACGGTTGATCCCCAGGACTGGATGAACTCTGCGGTCACCTTCACCTGTGAATTGCCAGCGGGAAACCAACTGGTACCGATGGTGGCCATCACGACATCGTCCTGTTGGCTATCAAGAATCGTTCCCCACTCGCCCCGCACATACACATCCCAGTTCGGAGTCAAGAAGAAGGCACCTTGGCCGACGCCGGCCCATCGCCTCCCGCCCTCACCACCACCGCCGGGAACGTCTTGGTAATAGCCGGTCGCCATCAGCCCAAGCCCGGACCGCTGCCAAGAGAGATCGACGGTCGCTCGGGTGGCGTCACCGGAAACTGCGGACGGTCCATTAACGTCGTAATCACCCCAGTCATAGGCGCCTCCGATTCCAAGCAGTAGGCCGTCGGTCACAGATTCGGGATAGGGATTGAAACTGTAAAGAGAGTCCCAATCGCCGAAGGGCTTGAATTCAAAGCGACCCATGACGCCCATCCGCTGATTTTTGAGGGAGTCAATGTCGCTCTGTCCCCAGCCATTGGAAAAGGTCAACCAGAAACGATGATCATCAAGTTGTTTTCCGACCAGCAGGCCCTCGGGACGACCCGCGTCGAATTGTCCAGCGGCATACGAGAGAGATGCGCCAAGTTGTTCGGTGGGGGAAATGGCCTGCTCAAGCGAGAAAGCTTCGGGGAGGATTCCTGCTTGAAGGAAGAGGCCATCTTCAAACTCGTATTGCAAGAATGCATATTCGGGGCTGGGAATTCCGTCCGAGTACATAGACGTTGCGATTCCGTAACTCCATGCCGGACTGAAGACCGTTCCGCTGAGCGTGATCCAGGCCATATTGAGATCGGTTCCGTACTGAGTGTGCTCGCCTGGAGTGGCGTTCAAGACCCAGTCATATTGAATAAACACATCGACTTCGAGGGTAAAGAGGCCGTCCGCTGAAGCGACTTGATTCCATGGCCCTTCCGCAAACGAAGTCCGGCCTCGTGAATCTTCTAAGGCGTCCACGATGATGTTTCGGACTTCCGCTCGCCGAACCAGATCGAGCGATTCTCGGTGTGCCGTCTCTCGGTATTGATCGATTTCCGCACGAAGGGCCGCGATCTCGGTGGAAATCTCGTCACTCTGCCCCGCGGCGGAACCCCATCCGGTCAAGAGAATCAGGCTGAAGAAGCACACTCTGGTAGTTCGCATGGCGGCACCTTATCATCAGTGATCAACGCCACCCTTCGGGGGATTGTATCGGTGTGGTATTCCAATTCGAATTGAGAGCAGGATCATGATGATGAAGATCTGGATACGCCTCATCACGCCAATCGGCATGCTTCCGGCCTTGCTGCTGATCTCGGCGACCTTCGGTCTCCATGCGAATCACGTCACGGCAGAAACAACCTGGACTGACGCCGGTTCATTGATGGTCGAAGGCCGGGCGTTCGACGATCGAAAGTCTCCTTGGGATCGCTTCCCCGCCCGGGCCGAGGATGTGGTTCGACCGCCGGTCTGGGGAAACTCGCGTCATTCGGCTGGAATCGCCATTCGATTTCTTTCGGACTCCCCGTCCATCGAGGTGCGCTGGAATTTAACCAGCGACCGATTAGAAATGCCGCACATGCCCGCGACCGGGGTGAGCGGTGTGGATCTCTACGCCCGGACGGCGGTCCCTGGGAATACGGGTTGGCGATGGGTCGGGAATGGCCGCCCTGCCTCTGTCAAGAACGAGCAACGGCTCGCGAACGGACTGGATCCTGAAGTGCGGGAGTGGTTGCTTTATCTACCGCTCTACAACGGTGTGGAGTCGATCGAGATCGGTACGGCGGAAGGCGCCTCCATCGAACCAGCGAAACGCCGGGATCGACCGATCGTCTTCTATGGCACCTCGATCACCCACGGCGCCTGTGCTTCTCGGCCTGGAATGGCGCACGTGGCGATTCTTGGTCGCCGTCTGGATGTTCCGGTCGTCAATCTCGGTTTCAGCGGGAGCGGAACACTGGACATAGAGATCGCCGACCTGATGGCGGAGATCGATGCTTCGGCGTACGTGATCGACTGCCTTCCGAATCTTCGTGGTGAGCTGGTGGCCGCACGAGCGGCACCCTTTGTTCGCCGTCTTCGGTCGCTTCGGCCTGATGTACCGATCATTCTGGTCGAGGATCGGACCTACGCCGACGCGATTTTCAACGCCGGTAAGGCGGCTCGTAATCACGAAAACCGAGCCGCATTGAAGGCGGCTCGAGACGAACTGACGGCTGAGGGTGTTGAACGTCTCTTCTATATAGAAGGTGACCGCTTGCTCGGGGACGACGGCGACGCCACGGTTGATTCCTCACATCCCACCGATCTTGGATTCATGCGACATGCCGACGTGTTCGAGCCGGTGCTGCGATCCGCATTGTCCGCCAGTGTTTCGAAGGAGTCTGGCCAATGAATTCCAAAGTGGCGCGAGGCGAAACCGCCGCTAAGAATCTCCGACCCGCCTGGCATCGTGCGTTGAGCGCGCTGGTTGGGGCCACGGGCGCTCGCGCGCTTATCGAGAAGATGATCGGTCTCGAGCCGATCCAGTGGCTTCGTGTGATCCAGCAACAGGAGATTCAATCTTGGCTTGACGAGCTCCCCGCGGAAGACCTTGACGTCCTGGAGATCTCGGGTGACGAGTGGCGTGATGCCCGGCCTTGGAAGACGCATCGAACCGCAAATTTTCCAGCATTCGACGTCTGCGACCAGCCGCTGGAGGAACGATTCGACCTAATCATCGCCGACCAGGTCTTCGAACATCTTGACCGTCCGTATCGAGCCGCGGGAAACGTTCTGTCGATGTTACGGCCCGGCGGTCGATTTCTGATTTCGACGCCTTTCTTGGTCCGGGTCCACGAGTTTCCGATCGACTGCACGAGGTGGACGGAAGATGGCCTCCGTCACTTTCTCGGCGAGGCGGGATTCCCACTCGACCGCATCAAAACCGGATCATGGGGGAATCGGGCGTGCGTGAAGGCAAACTTCTCCTGTTGGATGGGCTATCGAAGCCGTCTTCACTCCCTTCGCAATGAACCCAATTTTCCGATGACCGTCTGGGCCATGGCCACCCGCGATTCCCCGTCGCCTTTAACCACTGAGAATTCACGTTGAGTCATCAAGAACAGGCACCACAGGGTTCCAGGGTGAAGCGAATCGCACTGCCGCTCGGGCCGATTCTGGCGGTGGCTTTTGCCATGGCCCTCCGCGCCGGCGGCCTCGAGCTTGACGATTCGATGCTGGCGGGCGTGACGCTTTGGTGCGCTATCTGGTGGGTCACCGAACCGGTACCTGTTCCGGCGACCAGTTTGATTCCGTTGGCACTCCTTCCCACGCTTGGTCTGCTTGATCACAAGTCGACCGCCCACGCGTACGGTGACAGTCTGATTCTCCTCCTCATGGGTGGATTCATGTTGAGTCGGGCCATGGAATGCACCGGGGCGCATAAGAAGGTGGCGATTGCAGTCGTCCAAGGCGTGGCTCGTCTGGGAGGGCATGGTGGACGGAGCGTGATCCTCGGTTTCATGATCGCAACCGCGGCGCTCTCCATGTGGATCTCGAATACCGCGACGACGCTGATGATGCTCCCGGTGGCGCTCGCGGTGATCAGCGGTACTAGTGATAGGCGTTTCGCCATCCCACTTCTGCTCGGCATTGCCTACGCCGCCAATATCGGCGGAATCGGTACGCCGATCGGAACCCCCCCAAACATCATTTTCATGGGTGCATTCGACAAACTCGGGGTCCGCAATGAATCGTATGGATTCCTCGAGTGGATGAAGGCCGGCGTGCCGGTGGTCGTTCTGTTCGTTCCGATTGCCTGGTGGTGGCTCACTCGCGGCCTCTCCGGAAAAGAGACCTTCAATCTCCCGAAGGGCGAGCCATGGACGCCGGGACAACGCCGAGTCTTGATCATGTTTGCGGTGGCGGCGGGCTTGTGGATCTTTCAGAAGTACCCCGCGATTCCGATCGAGTGGTTCACGTCCCGCGGCCTCGAAGATGGCGGTGGCGGATGGACCGGCCTGCTCCGTCTCGCATCGGCCGGTGCCATCGATGCTCGAGGATCCGGATCGGCGACCGTTGCTGCCCTCGTCGTGGTAGCGCTGTTCGCGTTTCCGGATGGCCGCGGAGCGCGGTTGCTCGACTGGGCCCATGCCCGCACGATTCCTTGGGGTGTACTTCTTCTGTTCGGTGGCGGCATCGCATTGGCACAAGCATTCAAGTCCACCGGATTGAGCGAAGTCATCGCCGGTAGTCTCACCGGCATGCGGGGAATACCGATTCCGGTGATGGTGGGTTTGGTCTGTTTGCTGACGACCTTCCTGACCGAGATCACGAGTAACACCGCCTTGACCGCGCTGATGATGCCGATTCTTGGTGCAACCGCGATGGCGATGGGCATCGATCCGGTCATCCTCATGGCCCCCGCAGCAATGAGCGCGAGCTGCGCTTTCATGCTTCCGGTGGCAACCGCGCCAAACGCCGCGATCTACGGAACCGAAGAAGTCCCCATTAATCGCATGATTCGAGAAGGATTCATCCTCAATCTGATCGGCGTGGCGATCATCTCGACTCTGGCGGTGTTCCTCGTCTCTCAAGCATCGGAAGGCGTGGATCAAGATCTCGCGCCGATGCCATCTTCTGTCGATCAATCTGAACTGGAAAAATTCTGATGAATACGCCCACTCGACCAGACCTCGTGATGCTCGACTTTGACGCGTGGGCAAATGATCGTCTCTTTGATGCGTGCGCTGCGCTCGACGATGCGGCGCTGGATCAAGAGTTCGAGATGGGCCTCGGCTCGATTCGAAAATCCTTGGTTCATAATCTGGGCGCCATGATCGGCTGGACCGGGGTCTTGCAGGAGGCCAAAGATCCGTTCGCCGCCATGCAAAGGGAGACCGCCAATTCGATCGAGGAATTGCGCTCCGCTCAGAAACGAGCCAGCCAGGAATTCCAAGCCGCCGTGCTCTCCGGGCAGTTCACGGACACCATGAATCGTGAGCGTGAAGACAAGGTCTTGGTGTTTACCCGGGGTGGAATCTGCGCTCATGTGATGACGCACTCGATGCACCATCGAGCCCAGTGCCTCAATATGCTTCGTCAATTGGGGGTGGGAGATCTCCCAGAGAGCAGCGTCTTCCAATGGATGATGGCGTTTCCCCCAACGTCTTGATCAACCCCTCTTTATGAGTGGTTGATAATCAACGGTATCCATGGCATTTGGTGAAATCACCGGTCAATAACCGACTGATTCAGATCCGGTAACTCGAAATACAAGTGTGGTGTGGTGCGGGTGGCGATTGAGTCGAAAAACTCTTCAGCGACGGGAGTATGCCCGTCAGAGAAATCATCACCGTCGAGAGGATCTCGACTCCATCAGCTTCCAGAGACCGCTTTTCGACGCCGAAGGACCGGCGCCGTACGGGATCGCCTCGCCCACACCGGGCCACAAAGTAGGAATAGACATGAATACCGACCTCTTCATCGAAAGCCTGTTCGCCTCACTCATCTCCGGCGATCGCAATGCCGCCCGCCGGATGGTGGACGCCGCGGCCGATCATGACATCAACGCCGAGACGCTGGCCCGCGAAGTCTTCTGGCCGACCATCAACAACATCACGACGCTCTATCGAAACGATCAGATGACTCGGCTCGCACAGCAGTACGCCACGCGAACGCTCTCCGGCCTGATTGCACAGAACCAGAGTCGATACGAGCCGAAGGACGCACGCAATCGATCAATCTGCATGTTCTGTGGGCCGACCGAACTTGATGACTTGGCGGCACGAGTGATCGTCGATCTTCTTGAGGCTGACGGTTATGACGTCACCTACGGCGGTGGAAACATCGCTCACGACGACATCATGCAGGAAGTCCACGAGCGACGGCCCGACGTCCTGCTCATGTTTAGCTCGGGTGGAAATGATGCTCCAGGCATCCGCCAGCTGATCGATCAGATCCGTGGAATCAATGCGTTCCCCGAGATGCAGATTGTGGTGGGTGGCGGGATCTTCAATCGTGCCGCGGGACTGGCCGAGGAGATCGGGGCAGATCTCTGGGCAACTGGTCCAGACGACCTGCTTGAGCAACTCGAGGAGTATCCCGAAGTCCGCGCGAACCTCGACGATCGAACCGTGGGACGCGGCAAGGCAACTCGCGCCGCCTGATTCGCTCAACCCTTACTCAAACGAAGCGAAGGGTTCACGCCCTCCGAAACGCCGCCCGGTCCCCCGACCGGGCGGTGTCTTTGATGGTGGCGTGGTGATCGCTGGTACGAGGTCGATCCCCCGATTGGTGCGAATCGATGGCTCGGGAGGTCGCGTGAACCAGACTGGAAGTGATCGCGGTCAGGCGGTCGTGGGGCGACGAAGTCCGCCGATCGGATTATCGTTCCGACGAATACACCACCAGATCATCCCGAGCCCGATCGCAATCATGACAGCACTAAGGCCCGCCGCGGGCCAGATGCTGGAGACGCCCCAGTTGGTGAGGTACTGGGCTCGGAACTGTTCCGAGGCGATGCGCATCACGCCGTAGCCGATCATGAACCAGCCACCGATGATTCCGGGCTTTCGCGGCTTCCACCACACGATCGCGAGCAGCGCGAACAGTAAGAGACCATCGGTGCAGGCTTGGAACAACTGGCTTGGGTAGTACGCGGTGAGATACGGCGCGATCGCCTCCGAGACATCCGACCGGCCGGCGTACACCGCATCGCGAAGGGTCTGTCGACCCCATTCGCCGTTCGGGTTGGACACCATCGTCGCGAGGCCGTCGACGTTCGCGCCGTTCTGGAATCCGGGGTCGAGCATCTCGTCGGGATACTTCACGGCCCACCATGGCGCGTCAGCTTGTCGTTCGGGGGACAGCGGTCGGCCCCAGAGTTCACCGTTCACGAAATTGGCGAGTCGACCCAGGCCCAGCCCAATCGGGGCGCAGAATGCGACGCAGTCGACCAAGTGCCATGGGGTGATTCGGTGGCGCAGACCATAGAAGATACAGGCCCCCATTACGCCCAGGATGCCACCGTGGCTCGCCATGCCGCCCTTGTGAATCTCGAGCACGCCCCAGAAGGGGAACGATCCCGAGAACGTCCAGAGGAGATCGATCGAATAAAAGAAGACATATCCCAGTCGTCCGCCGATCAACACGCCGATGACCATCCAAGTCATGAAATCGCCGACCTGCTCAGGCCGAAGAAGGCCCCGCCCGGTCCGAGCCATCCATCGGAGAATGAGCCAACCGCCGACGAATCCCGCGAGGTAGGCGAGTCCGTACCAGCGAATACCGAATCCATCGCCAAGCCGAAGGGCGAATGGCGAAAGGTCGTGAACATAGGCTTCGGCGAGAGTCAGCATGAGGGTGCTGGATTGTAACGGAGACGACGAATCGCTTGAGATGACAGGCGACCATACCAACATGGACCCTTCGTTTCTCACCGATTCTGCGTTGTGTCACACGATCAAGACGGATTGGTCCGGTCGCCAGGAATCACGAGACCTGGTCATTTTCCTCCCCGCCAACTTCGGAAGGTGATCGAGCCCACTCAAGATTGAACATGTACCAGACGATTAGGCTCATCACGACCATCTCGCCACCGTCCTCAAGCACCGCGAGACCCGGAACATCGGGGAGTGCGACATGGAGCATGTCGACAAAGATTCCGAAGAACACCATGCAGAGGACGAGAAAAAACAGGTGTCTCGAGACAAGTCTTGCTCGAGCATCGCTGAAGAAGTACGCGGCGATGATGAGCGAAAACAGGATTCCTCCGAAGAACGCGGAGACCGCGATCTCTCCGAAGTCTCTTGCTCTCAATCCGAGCAAGGGCTCCAAGGAGAAATGCTCGGCGAGGCACACCCCGAGATTCTCGTGGATCTGAAGAGAGTCATCGAGTAGCAGGTACAGGAAGAGACAGGCCCATGATCCGTACACCCATTTTCGCTGTCCGATGGCGACCATGACGAGAAGAATGACGATCCAGAATTCCTTGACGTACTGGAAGATCTCGGACAAACCCAGATCCGCCTGAAGCGAGAAGAGGAAGGGATCGCATCCGAGTCGCAGTAGCACGATATGCATGACGACGAACACCATGTCGGTGATCAGGAGAAGGAAGAGAAGACGGTTCGATGGGGTCCGAAAGAGATTGAGCATCAGAGCCTCGTGTTGGCTTGGCAGGATTCCGACGATTGAAGGTTGCATGCGAAGTGGGTATCTCCGCGATAACATTGTTTCGGCTCAAACGGGATGGAAGTCGCAGAGTTCCGGCACCGATGATCCATTTTTGCGGTCACGATCGAAAACCGCCTCGATTCCGAGCAGATCGAGGCTGAACCGTGGATACTGGGCGCGATTCCCATGCACGAAACCGCCGATCATTTCGTTCAGCACCTCTTTGACCTCTACGGTCCGATCGCGGTTTTTGGGTTGCTGGTGATCGCCGGCGTGGGTCTCCATCTCCCCGAGGATCTGATCGTGATTCCCGCCGGCTGGGAGATTGCGTCCGGTCAGTTTCCGATGTTCTGGACCATTCTCGCCGCGTACCTTGGCGTGACCGGCGGCGACACGATCTGGTTCTTGGTCTGCCGGAAGTTTGGTGGTCGGCTGGTCGGCACCCACTGGTTCAGGAAGCAGGCGCATCCGAAACGCATTCTCCAAGTCAAGGCGCTCTACGACCGTCATGGCACGTGGGTACTGCTCGTCTCCCGGTTCATTCCCGGATCGAGAACGGTCGGCGTTGCAGTCGGTGGCTTGGTGCATCTCTCTTGGGGGGTGTTCCTGCTGGTTGAATTTTCGACCGCGATCCTAAGCGTTGGATTCCAGCTCGGTCTCGGGTTCGCCGCCCAGCGGGGGCTCTCGACCAGCGGTCCGTTGCACTGGGTCACCATCGGGGTTGGCGCCCTCTTGGTCGGGACCATTCTTGTCGGAATCATCATCTGGTGGCGTCGGTCTGCCACCGGTCGTGTGCATATCCCCCGAGCGAAAATGGCCTGGCTGCGTCAGCGACGGTCTGGCAAAGGCTCAGCGTGAATTGGATCAGACCGTCGCCCGGTTGGAAAATCGGGTGAGTCGGCTTGTCCATCGACCACAAAATCGCATAGGAGGAAAGCGCACCGGGAGATCGGTATCACGATTTCGATGTTGTTGGCGCGATGGCGAAGCTACTCGGGATTTTCCCGATCGCCTCCATCTTCTTCCTGCGGCTCTATCGGAATCATCCAGCGTCGCTCAGGCGATCCAATCGTGCATCACCTTGCCGTGCACATCAGTGAGTCGCATGTCTCGGCCACCGAAACGCTTCGTGAGCCGTTCGTGGTCGATCCCCAGAAGGTGCAGCATGGTCGCGTGAAGGTCATGAATTTCGACCGGCTGGTCGACGGCCTTGTAGCCGTACTCATCGGTGGCACCGTAGGTCCGTCCGCCCGCGATACCGCCACCCGCGAGCCACATGCTGAATCCATACTGGTTGTGATCACGACCGTCGGAGCCCTGGCTGAACGGGGTTCGGCCGAACTCGGCGCCCCAGATCACCAGCGTGGTCTCGAGTAGTCCGCGCTGTTTCAGATCCTTGAGCAACGCCCCGATCGGTTGATCGACGGCGCGGGCGTTGTTCTCGTGGCCTTCCTTGAGTTTTCCGTGCTGGTCCCATCGGTCACCACCCACCTGTGGGCAGGTGCATTCAATAAAGCGCACTCCGCGCTCGACGAGCCTGCGGGCGAGCAGACACTCGCGACCGAAGATCTTGGTCTGCTCGTATTCGGCATCAAGGCCGTACATGCGGCGAGTCGACTCCGACTCACCGTCGATGCTGGTCGCTTCGGGAACCGAGAACTGCATGCGGAAGGCGAGCTCTTGGTTTCGAATGGCGCTCTCAATTTGATCGTCCGAGGCCCCTCGGTTCCGTCGATCAAGCGCTTCGACGAGGGTCAGTTTTCGACGTTGCTGATCAACGCTGTCGCGAGGTCGAACGTTCGCGAGGACTTCCTCGGCGGGCCGGAGCACCGAGCCTTGGTTGGTTGCCGGTAGGAAACTGTTGCCGAAGCATTGGAGACCACCGGGTGGCGTCAAGCCGCCGTCGAGGACCACGAAGCCGGGGAGATTTCGGTTCTCGCTGCCAAGTCCGTAGGTCGCCCAGGCGCCCATCGACGGCCGACCGGCGAGTCCCAGACCGGTATGAAGGAAGTAGTTCGCATTGGTGTGCTCGTTGAACGGTGAAGTCATCGAGCGAACCACCAGAAGCTCATCGGCCATCTCGCGCACGTGCGGGAACAGATCGCTCACTGGGGTGCCGCAGGTCCCCCCGGGGCTGAACTTCCAGGGTGTCCCGAGACAGTTGCCATTCGAGTCGAATTGCGTCACTTCCTTCTTCATCGGAAACGGTTGGCCGTGTTGGTCGGTCAGCACAGGCTTCGGGTCGAAGGTGTCCATCTGGCCTGGGCCGCCGTCCATGTAAAGGAAGATGACACTGTTGGCCTTGGGCGCATGGTGCGGCTCGGGGAGCATGCCGTCTCGGGCGATGCGATAGGGGCTGGCGGCGGCGACCGAATCCTCGTGCAGCAGCGCGGAAAATGCCGCGAGTCCAAAGCCACCGGCGACCTGACGGAGCATCTGCCGTCGGCTGGTCGGGCCGGCGATGAATCGTCCACAGTGGTGCGAGGTTTGAGGATCGGTGGTCATGGGATCGGTGATTCAGTCGAGGTAGATGAACGCCTTGGTATTGAAGAGGGCATGACCGACGTCGGCCCAGCGCTCACGTTGATCATCTCCTGCGGCCACGAAGGCGACGATGTCATCGAGATCTTCTTCCGAGGGCTCGACAGTGAACGCAACTCGCCACATTCGGTCAGCCCTGGAGCGATCGTCGACCAGCGACGCATCGTCGAGGATTCGAGCCGCCCAGATTCCGGCCAGCTCATGCACGAGTGGGTCATTCAGGAATACGAGCGACTGGGCTGGAACGTTCGAAACATTTCGATTTCCGACCGTGGTGCTCGGTGGCGGCTGGTCGAACGCGGTCAGCATGGGATCGGGGAAGTTCCGCCGAACCTCGAGATACAGGCTGCGCCGTCCTCCGCCGTCCATCGGGCCACTTCCCCCGGGCCGGCCCCGGCCGGTCATGAACGGGGTGAGGTGCGTCGCGACGGGTGGCCCACCGACTTGGTCGACGAGTCGGCCGCTGACCGCGAGGAGTGCATCTCGAATGGCTTCCGCTTGAAGCCGTCGGATCGGCGCGATCGCGAGAAGCTCGTTCTGAGGATCGACCGTCAGCATGCGTGCCGCCGTCTCGGGCGTCGCCATGCTCGATCGCCGATACACGCTCGACGTCACGATCGAGCGAATCAGGTTCTTGATGGACCAGTCGGATTGGAACTGGGTGGCAAGATGATCAAGTAACGCCGGGTGCGAGGGCATGGCGCCCAAGCCGCCGAAGTCGTCCGTGGTGGTGACCAGTCCGCGTCCGAAGAGATGATGCCATACGCGATTGGCCATCACCCGCGCGGTCAGTGGATTTGACGGGTCGAGGATGGCGTCGGCGAGTTGAATTCGACCGGACCCATGAAGCGGCGGCGAGGGCTGATCATCTGCGATGGAATCAATGAATGAACGCGTCGCGATCCCGCCGGGCGTCCGGTGCGAGCCACGAATATAAATCGGTTGGTCGACGCCGCTTCCTTCGTTGGCGGCAAGCACACGTCGGGGATTCGGCAAGGCGCCGGCGATTTCTCGTCGTGCCTCGATGTCTTGGAGTCGTCG
>ERZ887942.1568-NODE-1568-length-15406-cov-6.337046_pt1 | contig 15406 bp, 11 predicted proteins | sample MGYA00521099_ERZ887942 | MGnify/ENA primary metagenome ERZ887942 (study PRJEB32303, sample SAMEA104408605) | aquatic metagenome | biome: Brackish water; feature: Pelagic; material: water | place: Baltic Sea | collected 2014-06-07T06:48:00 | depth 16,251 m ... | reverse complement strand
ATCGATGGCGTAAGCAACGACTTCGAAGATTGGCAGCACCGCCGCGCTCGTCTTGGCATCAAGGTCAAAATGGACCACGGTCTGACTTTCTTCGCTGAAGCAAACTACGCGAGCTTTCTCAACAACGATGGCGACGGCCCATTCTTCGATAGTTTTCAAGATCTCTGGATTGAGTCCAAACAAGATGGATACTGGGTTCGTGTTGGTAAGCAGAAGCAAAACTTCACCATTGAAGACACGACTTCATCGAAGCGCATCAAAACTGTCGAGCGTTCTGCAATCGTAAACGAAACAGCAGGGGCTCGTCCCTGGGGTGCCGTAGTTGGCTTCGAAGCATTCGGAATTAATCACGCTTTCGGTGGATGGCTCTATGGGGCTCATGCAGACGCACCAGAATTTATTGATTTCAACTCAAACGGCGGACTTTCCTACAACGGGACTTACGCTCTTCTTGAGAACACCAATCTTCACTTCGACTACGTTTATGCTGACAACAACGGAGGAAGCGAAGGCACCGAAGGGTCCGCAGCAAACGGCTTGGGCCCTGAATACGAGCACAACTTCTCACTCGGAACCTCTTCCGATTTTGGAAAGCTCAACGTGATTGTAAACGGAATCGTTGCCTCTAATCGCTCCGGCGGTGGTGGCATCCCGGACGGAAACGACACATGGGGCTTCTACGTTCTTCCTACGTATGCATTGACCGACAAGTTGGATCTTGTAAGTCGCTACGCTTACATGGACGAAGGTCGTGAGCAGCGCACTCAGCGTTACAGCGTTCGTGCAGCCGTTGAGAACTACCACACGTTCTACGCTGGACTTCAGTACAAACTTTGCGGCGATCAACTCAAGGTGATGGCTGGTTACGAGTATGCTACCGGAGACATCTTTCAGAGCACCGAAGACATTGAGACCGGCTCATGGCAGCTTGCAGTTCGGACTTACTTCTAAGCCCGAAAGCAAAAATATTTCCTTACCGAACTTTACGAAGAGTAGTTTCTTCATAAGGACCCTTGGTTAATGAGGCGGAGTCGAAAGACTCCGCCTCATTTTTGTACGATCGAACAAGGTTGATTCACCGAACAGACCCTGTTGGTTCATTGAGGAAATTTTTTCGAGAATCTCTCTTTTCTGAATCGTTAGATTCCCCTACCCTTTCAGAGTTAACAATGCCTTCAACCAATTCTCCATCTTCCAAACGCACTTCGAGAAAACCTCGCACCCCGACCATCACGGTCGGAGATTTTTTTGAACGGCATTCCAAAGAGCTGAAACTCAGTCTCGCCGGCAGCAAAATCGGGTTTGATCGCAAAATTCTCGAACCGACGATCAATCGCCCCGGTTTGGCGCTTTCTGGATTCTACACCTATTTTGCGGTTCACCGCATGCAGGTCATCGGAAAAGCTGAACGATCGTATTTGAAACACCTCAGTCCGGATAATGCCGCGAAACGCTTTCGCGATCTCTGCCGACGAAATATTCCCTGCATTGTCGTCAGTCGCGGGGACACGCTGACTCCAGAGCTCACAAAGATCGCCAACGACGCCGGCGTTTCCGTTTTCAACACCAAAATGGTGACGATGACCTTCATCAACGCCGCTACGGTTCGCTTGGAATGGGAATTCGCTCCCACCTGCACCGAACATGGTTGCATGGTTGATTCAATGGGAATCGGAATTTTGATCAAAGGTGCCAGCGGAACGGGTAAAAGCGAAACGGTGCTGTCGCTTCTCCGCCGTGGAGCCAGCCTCGTTGCCGACGACATGGTGCGTTTCCGAAATATTGAAGGCCGCGAAATCATCGGCACCGCCCCTGAACTGGGCCGCAGCCACATGGAAGTTCGCGGTTTGGGTATCATCAACGTAGCAGCCCTGTTTGGTGTGGGCACTTTTCGGACGGAAAAACGGCTCGATCTCATTGTGACGCTCGTGCACGCCGACGACTTGAACGATGTCGATCGACTGGGGATGGATAACAAGAAGGTCAGTTTACTGGGGATCAAGATATCCCACGTCGAACTCCCCGTCGCACCGGGCCGGGATATGGCCCAATTGATTGAGGTTGCGGCCTTGGATCAAAAATTGAAATCACTCGGCCACGATGCCGCTGTCGAATTCAATAAGAAACTGTTGAAAAAGATGCGTGAGCAACGAAAATCGAATGTCTGACAGAACTAACCGACATGGCTGAACAAAATTTCACAATTCCAAACGCGGAGGGGCTTCACGCCCGTCCTGCGGCGAAATTTGTGAAGCTGGCCAACCGGTTTAAGTCGGAAATCTGGGTCCAAAAGGGCGATGAGGAGATTAATGGAAAGTCGATCATGGGATTGATGATTCTTGCGGCCGAACAAGGCGCCGTCATCACTGTGACCGCCGAAGGGCCGGACGAAGCTGAGGCAATTTCCCAAATCGGCACCCTGATCGACAGTGGCTTTGAGGCTGAGCCTTGAAAATAAGCAAAATCGGATTATCCGTGGCACGTTTTTTGCTTGGAGTTCCTCTCAAGGGTGCCCAAAATGCGTTTCCCTTATGTCTTCTCCATCCACATCGTCTCCACAACCGGAGCTTCGGCTTCGGGGGATCGGTGTATCGCCGGGAATCGCGCGTGGCTTCATCCATTTCACCGGAGAATCGTTTGATAAACCGGATGAAAAGATCATTTCGAGAGATCAAGTCGAGTCGGAAAAAGAGCGGCTGAAGCAGGCCATCGTCACAACACGCGAGCAAATTGCGGAGCTCCAAAGCGAAATTGAAACTTCCACCTCCGATCATGCCGGAATTTTCGACGCTCATCTTTTGGTTTTAGAAGACAAAGCGGTCATTGACGAAGTGATCAGGAGAGTTGAGACCGATCTCCTTGGTATTGACCGAGTTTATTTTGAAGTCATCGATGGATATCTCCAGACATTACGAAAAATTTCCGATCCCTATCTTCGCGAGCGAGCCATTGATGTAGAGGACGTAGCACGCCGCGTTGTCCGAAATCTTCGCTGGCCCGGAGGCCATGGTCCCTCCACCCGTGAGATCGATGAATCCACCATTCTCGCCGCCCACGATTTAACCCCTTCCGACACCGTGTCGTTGGATCGCGATCGGGTGCTTGGGTTTGCCACCGAAGCAGGAAGTTCCACTTCGCACACGGCCATCATGGCGCGGTCGCTCAACATTCCTGCAGTTGTAGCGCTGCACCAGTTTTCAGATCACTTATCACCGGGTGACGAAGCCCTGCTTGATGGCACTCACGGCTTGCTCATCCTTCGCCCCAGCGAAGAAACGCTCAAGGAATACGAAACGCTGTTACAAGAGGAAAATGATCTCGTTTCAGGGCTTCAAGAACTCCGCGGAGCAGACACGCTCACTGCTGACGGCCACAAAGTGATTCTCTCGGGAAATATCGAGTTTGCTCACGAAGTTGAACAACTCAACCAACAGGGCGCAGAGGGAGTTGGGCTCTATCGCACCGAATTTTTCTACCTGAATGAAATCGAGCTCCGTGCCGAAGACAAACAAGCGGAAAACTACACCACCGTCGCAAAATCCGTTGCTCCGCACGGCGTCATCATTCGAACACTCGATATCGGCGGCGACAAAATGTGGCCCGGCCTCGCCGTAGAACCTGAGCCCAACCCTTTTCTCGGCTGGCGAGGTATTCGCGTGAGCCTTGCCAAACCTGAGGAATTTAAAATTCAGCTTCGCGCCATCTTGCGAGCCAGCGCATTTGGAAAAGTCGGGATCATGTATCCCTTTTTGTGCAACCTCAGCGAGCTCCGGCACGCCAACCGCCTTCTCGACGAATCAAAACGCGAACTCGAAGCTGAAGGCGTCGCGTTTGATCACGATGTGGAAACGGGGGCCATGATTGAGATTCCCAGCGCAGCACTCGTCGCCGAGCAATTTGCCAAGGAAGTCGACTTTTTCTCCATCGGAACCAACGATTTGATTCAATATACAACCGCAGTCGATCGTGTGAACGATCGCGTTGCAGATTTGTATCAGCCCACTCACCCCGCAGTCATCTCGCTGATTACGAAGACCGTTGAAGCTGCCCACAACAACGACATCTGGTGCGGCATTTGCGGAGAAGCCGCCGGCGATTTGTTGCTCACGCCCGTTTTTGTCGGTCTTGGTGTCGACGAGCTTTCCGTCGGAGCCGCTCAACTTTTACGTGTCCGTCGGGCGATTTCACGGCTCGACACCGCTGAGTGTCGTGATTTTGTTGCTCAAATTGCAGACTACGGCTGTGGCGAAGAGGTCGCCGCTGCCTGTCGGGAAATTGCGATGGATAAATATCCCGAATTGATGGGGTGATTTGAACCACTTGCGGGCCTGGTTCAAAAAAGACAACAAATCGTCACTCACTGGCTCCGGGGGGAATCCAGCGAACAGACGATAAACCCCCAATGTTGCCGTATATTTCGCTCCCCTGCCCTGTGCAAAAACTTGACAGCCCCCCATTTTGATGAGCAACCCCACGACGAGCGGAGTGATCCCACCCGGCACCCCTCCGGAAGCGGCGCCACCGTTCGCTTCTGCCCGCATGGCACGAACGACGGAATCTGAGCGATCTAAAAAATCCGAGTCATTCAGGAAGTTCGCTCATCCTTGCCGTCACGCGATACCGCACCTGATCCAAGCTTCCAAACAACCATTCATTGTGAGATAGTTACTGTGATGATCTTGTCTGGAAAACACTTGTCTCGACGTGCCGCGATTCGCGCGGGTGCACTTGGTACGCTCGGCGGACTGGGAGTAGATCAGCTTTCGCAACTGCAGGCGGCAGCCGCACCGGCCAATGGCAAGAAGGCAAAAAATGTGATCTACATTTTTCTTTCGGGCGGGCTTTCGCAGATCGATTCGTTCGATATGAAACCGGATGCGCCGTCGGGGATTCGCGGAGATTTTTCGCCGATCCCGACAAAAACGCCGGGGCTTCACATTTGTGAGCATTTGCCCGAGCTCGCGAAACGCAGTGACAAATGGGCGCTATGCCGAACGGTAGCGCATGGGGCGAACGAGCATTCGAATGGTCATCACATCATGATGACAGGTCGAACTCCGATGCCGACCGGATTCAGTCCGACGAAACCGCAAGAATCTGACTTCCCTTCTATTGCTGCGCTCGCCGGTCACCTTTTGCCTTCGGGAAAAACGCTTCCGTCAGCAATGGTATTGCCGGAGAAATTGGTTCATCGCACTGGACGGACGTTACCCGGTCAATTCGCAGGGCAGCTTGGTCGGCAGCACGACCCATTTTTTCTGGAGACTTCAAAATTCAACGCTTCGAGTTACGGCGCGTATCCAGAGTATTTGTTTCATCATGAAAAAGGACCGGTCGAAAACGATTGGAAATTCCGCCCGCTTAGCCTGCAGCTCCCGGCTTCAGTCGATTATGAGCGATTCCAGGATCGGCTCGGATTGCGTACCATCTTAGAAAAACAAACCGCCCATCTCGAAGACAATGTCGCGGCCGAAGGAGTAAATCGCTATCGTGACATGGCGGCTTCGTTACTGGCCGATCCAAAAACAAAGGCTGCTTTCGATGTGAACACAGCGGATGCCAAAACTCGCGAAAAATACGGTGAGAATGCCTTCGGCTGGTCGCTTTTGATGGCACGTCAACTTGTCGAAGCGGACGTGAATCTTGTGCAGGTGAATTTAGGAAACAACGAAGCGTGGGACAATCATCAGGGCATTTTCCCTAATCTGCGCGACTACCTTTTTCCGCCAATGGATCAATCGGTTTCAGCTCTGCTCGATGATTTGGGCGATCGCGGATTACTCGACGACACGCTCGTTGTAATGGCGAGTGAGTTTGGACGAACGCCGAAAATTTCCACCTTAAAAGGAAAGCCTCACCCGGGCCGGGATCATTGGGGCGCTGTTCAGACTGTGTTTTTCGCCGGAGGCGGAATCACGGGTGGTGCCGTACTTGGCGAAACCGATAAAATCGGCGGTCATCCCGCAACTGACGGACGCACGCCGGAGGATTTCGCTGCAACGATTTATCACGCCCTCGGAATTTCCGAAGACACCATGTGGCACGACGTGGCAGGAAGACCAATGCCACTCTATCTAGGAAAGCCTATGTCGGAGCTTTTTGGCTGAATCGTAAAATCTATTTCCAATTTGCGTTTCAAAGTTTTACGGCGAATCTCGAATTCTTCGGGAACGAACATTTCCCGAAAAAATCACACTCCCAATGACCTCCGTGTTTACCCTTCGAATTTCTAAACCAGGCGCCGTCGCTCTCGACGAGCGCGTCTGGCAGATTCGAATTATGGCGTAAACTGCAAACTGAGGTCGTTGTCTTTATTTCCTATTTTTTGTCTACGGGTGATTTTTATTCGTTTTGTTTTTAGAAGAAAGTTGTCGGTCCCGGTTGCTCCGAGTGGTCGTGCTTTCTTTCTATGAAAACCCAACTGAATCTCCAAACTGATATTTCTCCTGCCACAACGCGGCGGGGAATCATTGTGATGTTACTGTCTGTTTGCGGCTTCACGATCAATACGCTGTTGCTCAAATATTTCAGTTCAGCTGAGCGGGAAATTTCTTCGATGCTCCCACTTCTGTTTCGTGCAGGGATCGGTGGATTTATTGTTATCGTTTTCTTTCGGGGACGTCGACCCACGCGGGTTCGGTCGGTTTTCACGGAGAAAAAACTGGTCATGCGCGGTTTCTCAGGCCTGCTTGGCACAGCTGCTTATTATTGGACCGTTCCGCTTCTTGGCGCAGGAAAAGCGACGTTGTTTTGTAACACCTACGTTATTTTTGCCGCAATTATCGCCGCGTTGTGCCTCGGCGAATCACTCACGAAGCGCCGTTTCGCCTGGCTCTCTTTAGCCTTTGCTGGCATCGTTTTACTCGCGGGTCCTTCGGCTCATGGTGACAGATTTCACATCGGCTTGCCGGAGATCGTCGCCATCCTTGGCGCGCTGACGGCCGCGTGGTCAGTCATTTTGGTCCGCCAACTCGTGGTCGATCACTCAATCAGCACCATTTTTTTAGCGCAATGCGTCTGGATTTTTCTGCCGTGCGCTCTTTTGACGGCGCACGAATTACCGGGTTTAACCGGAGTCGAATGGGCCTTGTTGATTTTCGCAGCCACCATGGCCACCTTCGGCCAATTGATGATGAACGAAGGTTACCGCTGCCTGACTGTTGCCTCGGGAGCATCCCTGCAAATGTTGTGGCCGGTGATGACGGCACTGGGTGGGCTCACCTTGTTTGATGAACGGTTCGCGCCGCTCCAAATCGTTGGCGCCGTTCTGATTCTTTTCGGAACGTGGCGAGTGTCCGCCAGACGCTGAATTTCTCATTTCGAAAATTGAAGTCGGCCCAATTCCATGGCAGTGAATCGTTCTGACTTCATCAACTTTCCTGAAAAATGCTTCGCGAACTCGAACTCGATTTGCCGGATAACCCGGATTTACCTCCTGGCGTGACCGCCCTTCTCGATGAAGTGGAAAGGCGGAGTGATGATTTTTACGACGCCGGATTGCATAAAAAAATCCCCAGCATCATCCCCAGCAAGCCAATCGTTCAATTCAAAGCGATTCAGGCGGTGACCGATATGGGCGTGGTCGTTGGTCGAAATTTCTGCGAGTGGGGAAGCGGCTTTGGAACGGCTGCGTTGCTCGCTTCTTTACTTGGCTACGATGCGGTTGGAGTCGAAATCGAACCCATTTTGGTGGATTTCTCTCAACAGCTGGGAGCTGACCTTGGAATCGCTGCTGATTTTTTAGAAACGAGCTATTTCCCCGAAGGTCTCGATCAATTCACAGAGGACGGTGGATCAGGCCTGGTATCTGAATCTGATGATTTTTTGAATTTCGAAATCAAAACAGAATCAGACGATGATGAAGTCGTCGATTTTTTCTACGAGGGAATGGAACTGGCGCTCTCCGAAATCGACCTTTTTTATGTGTATCCCTACCCGGGAGATCAGGAAATGTTTCTCGACCTGTTCGACAAAGTCGCTGGTGTCGATGCGGTCCTCCTGACCAACTACGAAGATGGCGCGGTTGGCGCCTACGTGAAAATTTAACATAAAAAAACGCCGCCGAGGATCAGCTCGGCGACGTTTCTTAAACTTTATGAAAAAACTGATCTCAGTGAGATCAATATCGATCGATACTCAACTTAGAAGTTGAAGCGAAGGCCGGCACGAACCGTGATGTATTCTTCGACGTCGCCACCAACCCAGTTGTAGGCACCGTCAGTGAACAGCGAGCTCGCGTCAGAAATTTTGTAGTCGATACCAACCCCAGCACGAAGAATTCCTTCATTCGAGCCGTTAGCGTGCGAACCGCCACCTACAAATGCGTAAGGTGCGTAGCATGCGTCTTGATTCGGAAGACGGTAAACAACGTCGAGAGTGTAGTTTTGAACTTCGCTTGAAGTTCCGTAAACAGCAGCGCCGAAGTCGAGGCCGAGGTTTTCATTGAAGAAATATCCGAGGCTAATACCACCGCCGATTGCTTCTTTGTAGCCTTCGTTTCCGTATTCGTCCCAGTGCTCGCCAGATCCACCACCTTGTGGGAGGAAACCTGCAGCGAAAATACCGAACTCAAAACCAGCATCATAGCAAAGAGGTGCTGAAACGGGATTTTTCGAGTAAACCGGGTTTTTTGCAGGTGAAACGACAGATTTGGTGCCACCAGCGAGGGCAGAAGCACTGCCAAAGGCAAGTATGGTTAGTGCAATTAAAGTAACCTTAGAACTCATGGTAATTCACTTTTATCTTAAATATTATAAAATTCAGAAATAAAAGTGAATATAATTTTAAAAATTTTCATAATTTAAGGAAATGTTGAAGATTTCGGTTCACTAACTTAAAAAGTTCTGCCCCATCTCACAATTAGTTGGCCTCACTGGAAGCGAAAGTTGATCCATCCCCTTTCCTTCTATTTGGCAGCGAAGCCACCTCAACGAACTCATATCCAATCAAGGGACGAGCAAAAGCGGACCAAAACTGCAAAACCCCTTCATCCAGACACAAAAAATGCCCGTCCTTTTCAGGATGGGCATGCTTCGTAGTTCTCGGTATGTGAGAACCTATTTGGAGAAGAGTATTACTTCTTACCCTTTTCCTTAACAGTCGTCGCAGCCTTGCCGATACGATCGCGAAGGTAATTCAGCTTCGCGCGGCGAACTTTACCGTGACGGAGAACTTCAACCTTAGCCACCTTTGGTGAGTGAAGTTGGAAAACACGCTCAACGCCTTCTCCATTCGAAATTTTGCGAACTGTGAACGCCTGATTGACAGCAATTCCACGGCGACCGATCACGATTCCCTTAAAAATCTGGATACGCTCTTTACCACCCTCGACCACGCGGCTGTGGACATTAACGGTGTCTCCCGGGCCAAAATCAGGCACATCGGTTTTCATTTGCTCGCGTTCGATTTTGTCGATCACAGTCATGATGCAAAAATGGTGAAAAAGTTCAGATATCAGGTTATTTATTAATCCCGTATTTATTCAGAACACCATAATGATGAACGACATACGGGAGTTACCGCCACCACTGAGGTGCGGAGAGGGCAGTAGTAATCGTTCAAATTCCTAGTTTTTCAAGAGTTTGCTGATGTTTTTTGAAAGAATCCGTTTTTCCCGCGGTAATCATCAATGTGGTGTAGAAACGATTAACTGATCCAAACTACCCAAAAATTGAGTCAATTCCGGTAATTCTAAGTTAGAGTATGAATTTCCATAAAATTAATAATTTTAGTTTTAAAAAAGTCATTTCTATGGAAAGAAATCTCTTGGTAATCCTCCGATATTCTTTAAAGATTTGGTTCTCGTTTGTTCCGCACCCAACCAAACACAAACTGGAGCCAAAACACATTCACTGATGAAGCGAAAAACTTCGTTACTAAGAGGCGCATTGCTCGCTTTTTTCATTCTTACCGTTATCGGCGGACTGATTTCGACCGATTATTACCTGCGTCATAAACCTACCCGTAAAGCTACCCGTGAACTGGTGGCTCTGGGAATCCCCATCTCTGCGGAAAGTGCGGTCGTAGCTGCACGCCAGGGAGATTTTGACGTCATCGAACTTTTGGAATCCGCTAAAGTTAAGGTCGGAATTCCCGATGCAAGTGGCGTGACTCCTCTAATCGCTGCGATGCGAGCCAATCAAAGGGAAATGGTGGACTTTCTTTTGATTCGTACTGCTGTGGTTGAAAATATCGACGTTGCGGTTGCTGATACCGGTGTTACCGCCCTTAGCTACGCGCTTTCAGACCGCGATTTCTCCAACGCAGATCGCTTTCTTAGAATGGGAGCCAATCCAAATGTCGTCGACGATAAAGCAACTCCCCTGCTGCTCTCTTCAGTGATAACTGAAGACCAGGACCTTTTCTCCTTTCTAATGAAAAGCGGGGCAGACACAAACTTAAAAGGGAACGAAAGACTTTCTCCCCTTGCCCACGCCATCAATACTGGGAATCGCGAAATGATCCGCGATTTGTTGAAAGCAGGAGCCAGCACCGAAGTTGATGGCCAGTCAGGCGATCTGCTCCTCGTTGAGGCAATCAATGCCGGTTCGCACGAAATTACAGGACTACTCATCAAGAGCGGAGCCAGCGTGAATAAATCGAGTGCCAAGCGTCCCCTTTCCCCGCTGGCAATAGCAATCGAGCAGCAAGACGGCTATTTCATTCACGATCTACTAAAAGCAGGGGCCGATCCAAATGTGACAGGTGAACTTGGTGATCCATTGCTGGTCGAAGCCGTTAACACCGGCAATCATGATCTCGCCAACGAATTGTTGATCAATGGGGCTGAAGTCGATTTTGTCGGCAGTTCCGGTCAAACCGCACTGGCGTTGTCAGTTCATGCTTCTGACCTGACAATGATCAATTTGTTGTTGGAAAAAGGAGCCGATCCCGATTTTTCAGGCGAAGGATTCCCAAAGCCACTCGCAATCGCTTCAGCATCCCAGGATGTTCCCGTGATGCGTGAATTGATCAATTCCGGAGCCAACGCCAACGACAACGACACTGTGATCTCCGTTTTCAACAATCGGGACTATCCGGGATTGAAACTTCTTCTGGAAGCGGGTGCTGATCCCGAAGCCTATGATAAAAAAGGTCGGCGGATTCTTGATATGGCCGTGGCCAATGGATCTACTGAATCCGTTCGAATTCTTCTCGCCGCAGGAACGGATGCAAATGGAAAGCTCTGGTCAGCCCTTCGCAGCGGCAGCAGCGAATTGGTCGAGCTCGTTCTTACCTGCGGTGCTCAAGTCAATGAATTCGATCGACTTGGCGGACATCCTCTCAGTTTTGCCCTCGAAAATCAGCGCTATGACATCACGGAGCTGCTTCTCGATCGCGGAGCCAACCCGAACATCATGCGCACCGAAAAAGAGTCATGGGTCGCAACTGCGATTCGGACCGGTGATCGCCGTCTGGCTGACACACTGATGGATAACGGAGCCTGCACCCATGGATTGACATCGGAAGACGGACACAGTCTCCTCGGTTGGGCAATCGCCCGCGAATGGAATGATATTGCCATGCGGTTGATTGATGAAGGCACTGACGTTCGCTTTCGTGAGCCTTCGCCTGCGAGTTCCTCATTTCGTGCTCAGTTCAGCGAAAGTCAGACGTTTCAATATCACTTGTTGAAGGACAGCCGGATCAATCAAATGATGATGGCTGCGGTAAAACGCGATCACAAACTCGCCCAGGCTCTGATGGACGCAGGTGCCCGTGGGAACGATTTCTCACGCAAATACCTCTGGCCAGTCAGTATCGCCGCCTGGCATAGCGATACTAAAATGATGCAAATCGCATTCGGTCGTGACCCCGATCCTGATAAACAGCCTCGAAAAGTCGTGATCGATCTCAGTTCTCAGAAACTGACGCTTTACGAAAATGACCAAGTTACCTTCACGGGAAATGTATCTACTGGACGCCGCGGAAACCGCACTCCCGTTGGCTCCTACGTCATCACTGACAAGCATAAGACTCACAACTCATCGATCTACGGGTCATCGATGCCTTATTTCCAGCGCCTCAGCTGTGCAGCCTTTGGTTTTCACCAAGGCAGTCTTCCCGGCTATCCAGCCTCTCACGGGTGTATTCGCATGACGTGGACCGGAGCAAAGACCATGTTCTACAAGACTGAAGTTGGCGATTTGGTAACCATCAAATACTAAGATCTCTCACGAATTTGGTCTGCGGGTTCCATTTGAATCGGCACTTAGTTAAGATAGTTTAACTAAATGCCTGAAGCCCCTCGCAAACCACGCGTTCTTGTCACTGGACAGATTCCGCCTCCTATTTGCGGACAAAATCTTTCTATCGCCCGTGTGTTGTCGATTCTCGAAAAATCTAATTCGGTCAATGTCGAGCATTGGCCATTTCGATTCACGCCCTCCTGGTCCAACGCACGGAAGGCAAGCTTCGCAAAAGGTGTTGAGCTCTCATCCGTGTGTGGTCCCGATTGTTAGGCCTGCGATTTCGCGGACCGATCGATGCAATTCTCTATCCTGTTGGAGGCCCCCATTTAGCCCCCGCGTTTCGAGATATCGCTATCCTCCCTCTGGCGTTGTTCTGCTCAAAAAAAGTCATCCTTCACTTTCGAGCCGCTGGATTGGCCGACGCCCTCCACAAATTTCCACGGCCCGTGTCATTCCTCCTGAAAAAATCTACGCCGCCTGCAATCACGCCGTTGTCCTCACCGAATATGGAAGAAGCGATCCCGAAGCCTCCGGGATCGAGAACATCTCAGTCATTCCAAACGCCCGTGAAGACGAATTTCGCCCCGAATGGAAAAAGGAACTCTCGAATGACGATCCCATCAAGATACTGAATGTGGGCCTGCTTTGTCCCGACAAAGCGACGCCCCAGCTTCTCGAAGCCTTTGCCAAGGTTCACGCACGTTACCCCAAAACCATTCTGAAACTCGTGGGCGCCCCCATGGCCGGGCTTTCGAATGAGGCCATTTCAAAAACCGCACAGCAACTCGATATTGCAGATGCCATTCAAGTCACTGGCATTCTTAGCGGCGAAGGACTCCAACACGCCTATGCCGAAGCGAATGTTTTTGTCTTTGCAACCATTGCTCCGTCCGAATCGTTCGGAAACGTCCTCAGCGAAGCCATGATGTGGGCTCTCCCAATTGTCTCAACCGATTGGCGCGGCAACTCTCAAGTGCTGGGAGAAAACCACGGTGGAGAACTTGCGGAGACCGGAACAGAACTCTCGTCGAACCTCGCTGCGGCCATCGAAAAAGTGATCGAACAACGATCCCGCTGGACAGAATTCGGAGAAATCAATCGACGTCGATTTTTAGATCACTACCAAATCGAAAAATTGGAACCGGAACTGGAAAAGCTTTTTAAGTCCTGAAACGAACGAACCCTGTTGCTCCAACGATCGTACCCTATTGATTCGTAACTGCTTTACGATCCATTAGGGTATGTTCGATGAACAGATAGGGTTGGATCGTATTTTGACAGATGAGTGATTTCCAGATAGAATCAAAGTCTCAGACGGGTGGAGATTTTTAAGTTTCAGCAGTGGCAGATGAGCAAGGGGATGCAGCAATTTTTTCTTTTCGTACGACGTAGGTTATTTCCCGCGTTGCTGGCAGTTTGTATCTGTGGCCCTGTTCATGGGCAAATTTTCAACCTAAAAGATGACGTTCCAAACGCCGCCGCCGATCCCGGATTCCCCTCCCCTCAGCCAGGCAAGGTCAAAGCGCTGAAAGGACGACAGTTGATTCTTGAGCTGTCCGCCGATGCAAAATCTCCGGGCGCAATCGTTGAATTCCTGATTCGCGATTTCCCTCTCGCAGGCACGATCGATTCTCTAGAAAGCAATCCCAAAGACCGCCGCAAAGCGATCATGAAATACACGCCGAAGCTGAATACAGCAGCGACGACGGATGTGTTCACTTTTTCGGTGCGCTACCCGAACGGTCGGTGGTCTGCCGCCGTAAAATACGAGATCGCACTGGTCGACGCCGTCCCGATCATGCAGGCGCCTGCAATAGTAGAATTTGGTCGTGTCATGATTGGTGACCAAATGGTGAAAGAAATTTTCGTCAAAAACGCAGGCAATGCGCTTTACGATCGGACGCTCAAACTCGCAGCACCCTGGCACATCGTGTCTCCTGAAGACGGCAAACTGACGTTGCCAATTGGGGGCTCAAAGGTAATCAAGGTTGCCTATCGACCTGTCCGACCAGACAAACAGCGGTTTCAGTTCACGATCAATCGAAATTCAGGCGGAATGCCTGAACTCCACGCGGAAGGCTACATTCCCTTCTCATTTGAAGAACCGAGCATTGTCCTTCAACCGAATGACGCCCGCGGAAGCCGGGAAGGAGAGTTGGTCGTTTTGAGCCACGCGCCAAAGACTTTGATGCTGACTCTCCGGGTGAGCGACCGGTTACAGCTGGATAATCGAACGAAGGAAATTTACCTCATACCAGAGAAGGAATCGCGCATCCCCCTGAGTCTACCTGCAACAGATGCTCTTGCGTTTGATGGGACGGTGGAGCTTTCAACCGACAAAGGATTTTTGAAAAACGCCACGGTCAAAGCGGCCAAACTCCCCGGACGCTTGAAAATCGAAATCCCCGGAGCCCAAGGTGGGACTCTGATCAATTTGGGGGAGGTCGACGCCGGACTGAAAAGACAGGGCGGATTGATTATCAAAAACATCGGCGGTGATCCGATCGATGTGGAAGTCGAAATTGGATCACCCTTCAAAATTCTTGGCACCAGTCCGGGAAGGCTGTCTCCGCAAACAGCCCAACCATTGGCGATTTCATTTGAACCCACTCTTGAGCAGCATGGGTTGTTTGATGAAACGTTGAAGCTACGAACAGCGACCCAGGAAATCGAAGTCCGTCTGCTCGCGATTGCAAAAAGGAGTTCAACGCCTTCCACCCCTCAAATGCGAGTGAGCGGCTTCAATGCAAACGCCGCGAATACCTCATCCAACACTGATCCAGCCAATAGTCCGCCGACCAAAACCAAGGGATCCGGAATTCAGGTCGGGAACTCTCAGTCAAAAGCCGATGAAAAGGCAATGATAGAAGAGCTCCGCAAGTTGCAGAGTCCGAGTGGTTTGATCACAACCAACCTTGTTGAACGAAAGACGGCCGGAAATCTGGCACCGCCCACCAAATTTCTTGAGCCGAAAACGCGACCATTCGGAATAGAAATCGTCTGGCAAGCTCCGCCAAATTCTAAGAATTATACTTTTGACGTGGAATTGCGCGGTGAACGATTCGACGAAAAGACGATGTTGATCGACTCTGTTTGGGTTCCGTTAAAGAGGTTGAAAATCGTTCGCAAAGGAGATGAAATTTCTGCCGATATCGAAAATCTGGCTCCCAACCGGCTCTACGAATTTCGGGTATTCACAGTAAACGCAAACGGCC
>ERZ887942.1563-NODE-1563-length-15450-cov-6.392010_pt1 | contig 15450 bp, 7 predicted proteins | sample MGYA00521099_ERZ887942 | MGnify/ENA primary metagenome ERZ887942 (study PRJEB32303, sample SAMEA104408605) | aquatic metagenome | biome: Brackish water; feature: Pelagic; material: water | place: Baltic Sea | collected 2014-06-07T06:48:00 | depth 16,251 m ... | reverse complement strand
CGCACACTTGACTCAACCCTGAAACTGGAGGCCCTAGTGTCGCTCCCGAACTCGATGAGAAAGCACTCCGACGCACGATTTACCTCGCTCAACGCCGAAGTGAGATGCCACGCGCCATGACGATGTTCGACGGCCCCGAGGGAATCTCGAGCTGCTCGCATCGCGATGTTTCAACGGTGGCATTGCAGCCTCTCTATTTGCTGAACAGCAGCTTCATGAACAATCGCGCGGCAGCCCTTGCGAAAAAAGTAAAATCCATCGCCGGGGAAAATACTGACAAACAAATCGAAATCGCCTTCAGCCGGACGCTCGGTCGATTGCCCGATGCGGAGGAAAAAGCGAGGACTCTTCAAATGCTGAAATCTTCGCCAGACTCCGATCTCGCCTTTGTCCAATTTTGCCACGCACTCTTGAACGTGAACGAATTTGTTTATTTGAATTGATGAATACCAACAACAATTTTAGATTATCGCGACGAGCCATGCTTCATCAGAGCACGCTTGGCATGGGGTCCATCGCCCTGGCATCGATGATGTCAGATCAAAAATTGATAAGCGCTCCGATTGCTCACCGACCGGCCCGTGCAAAAAACATCATCTTTTTGTTCATGAGCGGGGGTCCCGGCCAAACCGATACGTTTGATCCGAAGCCGCTTTTACAAAAACTCGACGGCCAACCCGTGCCCGAAAGTATCGCTGTGAACGTCCCCAAAATCCCGCGTTCCGGCGTGAACTCGAAGCTGATGGCTTCACCTTTCAGTTTTACAAAATACGGACAGAGCGGCATCGAAGTTTCAGAACTTTTCCCCGAGACAGGAAAAATGGTCGACGACCTTTGCGTGATCCGCTCGATGAATCATCGCATTCCCGTGCACGGCCCGAGCGAGTGCATCGCGCTCACAGGGACTGCTGTTGGCGATCGTCCCAGCATGGGGGCCTGGATGACTTACGGCCTTGGCAATGCCAGCCAGAACCTCCCAGGCTTTGTCGTTTTTCTTTCCAACACCACCGGACCTGCTCCGCAACGCGCTGGCTGGGGACCTGGTTTTCTTCCAGCCCAATATCAGGGCACTGTGGTCGACAGCAAAAAAGGCGTGCCTTTCACCGCAATGCCATCGGGATACACCGACAAAAATCGCCGCGAACAACTCGATTACATCAAGTGGATGAATGAACGAAACCTTGCCCAACATGGGGCTGATTTCGAACTCGAAGCCCGCATCGCATCCTACGAACTCGGCTTTCGCATGCAGGCTTCTGCACCCGAAGCATTCGATGTTTCCGGTGAAAATGAAACAACGCAAAAACTCTACGGCATGGATCAAAAACACACCGCAGAGTTTGGAAAACAGTGCCTCATGGCGCGGCGACTTGTCGAAAACGGCGTGCGTTGTATTCAACTTCGCAACGGCGGCTGGGATGCCCATGGCAGCTTGGAGGGCAATCACATCGCGCGTTCCCGAGCCACCGACAAACCAATCGCAGGGCTGCTTCAGGATTTGAAACAACGCGGACTTCTCGACGACACCCTAGTCGTTTGGGGCGGAGAATTTGGCAGGACGCCGACCACTGAAGGATCCGCAACCGGTGCCAAACGCGGCCGCGATCATTCTCCGGCAGGCTACTCAGTATGGATGGCTGGCGGAGGCGTCAAAGGCGGGCAAATCATCGGCGCGACTGACGACCTCGGTTACGTTCCGGTTGATCGTCCGTTTTCCCCGGCAGATTTACACGCCACCATGCTTGATGCGCTGGGGCTCGATCAACATCAACTCACTTACGATCACAAAAACCGCGCCGAAATTCCGACGGTTTTTGGAGGAGAAGTGATTCAGGAAGTGTTTTCGTAAATTCATCTTCGCGTAGGTGATTTTTCAGGCAAATGAGGTTCGTTTCGGCCTATCTATATGAAAAACACATATTCCACTGGTTTTCGGCTCTTTGCGCTTTGCCTCGTCGCTGTGATTAGTTCGGCGATTCTGATCAACGCCCAGAATTCCGACGCTCCGACATCGAAACCACTGAAAGCGCTCTTGGTCGCGGGTGGTTGCTGTCACGATTACAAGGGCCAGCACGAGGCACTTTTCAAAGGCATTCAGGCACGGGCAAATATTCAGGTCGACGTATTTTGGACAGATGATAAGTCGGTGAATCCTCCCCTCCCCCTTTACGACAACCTAGACTGGGCAAAAGGCTATGACGTGATCATCCATGACGAATGTGCTGCCGGAAACAAAGACCTTAATGTCCTGCAAAATATTCTCGACGCTCACAAAACCATCCCTGCCGTGCATCTCCACTGCGCGATGCATAGCTTTCGGGGCGCAACCGACAAATGGTTCAAGCATCTCGGCCTGCAATCGAGTGGCCACGGTCCCCAGTATCCGATAGATGTGAAATACGTCGATCCGAAACATCCCATTCTCGAAGGGTTGGAAGATTGGACCACCATTAAGGAGGAGCTTTATAATAATGTGAATGTCTTTGATGCGAAGCCGATCGCGATGGGCACTCAGAAATACGAGCGAAAGGGCACCGCCAAAGAAGACATGGCCATCGTCGCCTGGGTAAATGAGAAACAAGGCGCGCGAAGCTTTTCCACCACGCTCGGACACAACACCGAAACCGTCGCCGACGGACGCTATCTCGATCTGGTGACACGCGGGATGCTTTGGTCGATGGACAAGCTGAACGACGAGTATCTCGGCAAAGCGTTCACGGGAAAGAATAAGGTGACGTTTTTTCCCAAGGTCGAAGCACCGAAACCAAAGCCAGTCACGATGGGCGATGCGCCAAAAAACGCCACGCTTGTGACGATGACGGCGAGCAGCGAGGAAAAAGGGAAAAATAATTTTGCGTGGAAAGCGGTCGACGGAAATAAAGATTCCCGATGGTGTGCCGCCAACGCAAGCACGCCGCAATGGCTTCAGTTGGAATTCCAGAAACCTCAAAAGCTCTTCGGAATCGATGTGATTTGGGAAAGCACCAACAACGCGTATCAGCACACCGTTGACTACTCGATGGATGGCAAATCATGGACGCCACTGGTTGACGCAAAAACCAACAATAAGCCCGGTGACACTTCGGCTGAGTTTGCCGCGAAAGACGCCAAATTTGTGAAGATCAATGTGACAGGTTCCAGTGCGGGCGGATGGGCCAGTATCCGTGAAGTGAATCTAAAGGGAAAAGGCATTAAAAAACTATGGCCCAAACTTGAGGGCGCTCAGGCTGCTGCGGCAAATAAAGAAGCGGAAAAAGGAAATGACCCGTATGCCAAGGAAGGCAACATCCCGCCCAAAATCGTGAAGCTCACGCCCGAAGAGGAGAAAGCGATTTTGGATAATGTGAAAGTGCCGGACGGTTTCAATGTTTCAGTTTTTTCCGACTGGCGAAGCGCCAACTATCCGGTGTATGTCGCGGCTGCGCCAAATGGTGACCTTTATGTTTCCAGTGACGGAAACGGTTCTCTAGGTCGGGACGCGCATCGCGGACGGGTGCTGCGACTGCGCGACACCAACAACGACGGCACCGCTGATGAAGTCACAGAATTCGTCAAAGACATCGATTCTCCTCGTGGATTGATCTGGGATCACGATAGGCTTTACCTGCTCCACCCGCCGCATATTTCCGTCTTTCACGACAAAGACGGTGATGGCGTTGCTGAGGACTCCCAGATTTTGATCGAGAATATCGCATTTGGTTTTGCAGACCGCCCGGCCGACCACACCACCAACGGAATCGACATGGGAATCGATGGCTGGATCTACATCGCGGGTGGCGATTTTGGTTTCATGAACGCCAAAGGAACGGATGGAACCGAACTGCAACATCGCGGTGGGGGCGTGATTCGCTTTCGTCCCGATGGTTCAGGTCTTGAGCTTTTTGCCACGGGAACCCGGAATATTTTGGGCACACCGATCAGTCCGCTGCTTGATATTTTTGCGCGCGACAACACGAATGACGGTGGCGGTTGGGACGTCCGCTTTCATCACTTCACCGGCCTCGAAGATCACGGCTATCCACGTCTCTACAAAAACTTCGCTGACGAACATGTTCAACCGCTGGCCGACTACGGTGGCGGATCGGGGTGTGGATCCGTTTACATTCATGAGCCGGGATTTCCTGCTGAATGGGCAAACGCTCCATTTACTTGCGACTGGGGAACCGGTGCGCTTTGGCATCATTCCGTTCAGCGAAAAGGCGCGACTTTTGAAGAGGTCACCGCACCTAAACAGTTCATCAAAATGACACGTCCGACCGATGCTGACGTCGATGGAATGAGCGCAGTTTATCAAGCGAGCTGGCGCGGTCCTGCGACGTTCAAATGGGCTGGCCCGGAAGCCGGTTACATCGTTCGTGTCACACCGAAGGGGTTCACACCCGAGCCGCTCCCCGATTACGAAAACATGTCCGATGCAGAGCTTGTTGCAGCCCTCGATTCGCCGAGCCGGATCAGAACGATGGCCGCGCAGCGCACATTGTTGCGTCGTGATGTGAATGACGAGATGACGAAAGCACTTCAGGATTTTGCAGGCAATTCTGCGAAGCCGATTGAAGCCCGGGTAGCTGCACTGTTCGCGATATCTCAACGCGGGTTCGAAAAAAAACTGGCTGATAAAACGCTTAAAAAATTCAGCCAATTCAATCGAGATCCCGATCTTATGGCTTTCGCGATGCGCGCGTTTGGTGACATGGCGATTGGGAATTTTCCAACTGGGCTGTTGAATCACGGCATGGGTTCAAAAATGGCATTCGAAGATCCTCGCTCTCGAGCTGAGGCTGCGATTGCTGCGGCCCGTCTCAATGCTCCGGCGTCAGGCTCCCAAATCAGTGCTTTATTAGCCGATGACGATGAAACCATTCGCCATGTTGCCTTCCAGGCACTTGCGAAAATCGGCGACTATAAATCCTGCCTCGCGATTCTCGGATCAGAGCCCGACGGAAAATACGCGGCCTTCGCGCTCATGCGGATGCACAATCCGGACCTCATCGATGAACTGATTTCGCGCTTTCCTTCCGAAGAAAATACCAACGCGCGTCAACGAATCATTTCCATTCTCGCACGCCTGGCGCAACGCGAAGCTGAATGGACCGGCGACAGCTGGGGGACTCGGCCCGACACTCGCGGACCATATTACCAGCCAGAAGCCTGGGCCGAAACAGACAAAATTTTATCCACTTTGAAAGCAGCACTCGAAATCGCAAAACCTAACGAAGCCGCTTTCATCATTCGTGAAATGAGTCGAAACCGAATTCAATCAAACGATTCGCTCAATACTATTCTCTCGCTCGCGAAGAAGAATCCAAAAGTCGTCCCCGATGCCGTGAAACAACTCGCTACTGCGGAATCAATTCCGCCTGAAGGCATCGAAATTTTGCTAAAAGCCGTTCAATCCAATGGTGATGAATTCGGCTACGACACCATCGCCGATGCAGTTTCAATTCTGGCAAAGACGGACGCCAAAGAGGTCGTGACCACTTCACTTACCGCACTCGGAAAGCTTCAAGGCAACATTGCCCGCTGCGAAGGGGATCTTAAGAAGACTCAGGAAATCACAGACGAGAACAAGAAGAAGTCAGAAGGAAAATATGCCAAGCAGCGAATCACCGATGCCAGGAAGCGCCTCGAAAAAGCCTCACGTGGCTTTCTAAAGGCTCCCAAATTAGAAAACCATCACCTTGCGATCGAAACGACCGCGCATAAAAAACCCAGCTCGCCAGAAGGCTTTTGGGCGAATGCGGCATTGCTTGAACTCGCTTCGCGAAAAGGCGGAAGCCCTGAGTCCCGCGAACTATCTCAAAAAGCGTTGGAAACGGGGTGGCAAACTCCAGCCCAGCAGGTTGCGTTGATCGGAGCCGCCGGAACTACAAAAAATCGGACGCTCGACGAACGTATTCTCGTCGCGCTGAACTCACCCAATTCCGACGTGAAAACTGCTGCGAAACAAGCGGCCAAAGACCTCAAGCTAAAGGCGCGTCCTGAGGATAAAACGCCGAAGATCTCAACATTAGATCCAGCAAAAGCTCTCACCGCAGTCATCAAGCATAAAGGTGACGTGTCGCTCGGCGAAGCAATCTTCAAACGGGCAACCTGCTCGGCCTGTCACACCGTGAGCCAGGATCAGCCGCAAAAAGGGCCTTACCTTGGTAACATTTTTGAGACTTACAAACGGCCCGAACTCGCCGAAGCGATCCTCAATCCTAACAAAACCATCGCCCAGGGATTTGCCACGAACCTGATCGTTCTTAAAGATGGAAAAACTCAAATGATGGGATTTGTCACCGACGAACAAGCTGATCAAGTCACCGTGCGCGACATCGCTTCCAAAGAGCACACGTTCAAGAAGGCCGACATCAAAAAACGCGAAGAGCTGCCCATGAGCATGATGCCCCCGGGTTTGATGATGACATCCAGCGTGCACGAATTCGCGAGCTTGTTGGATTACCTTGAAAAGCTGTCGGAGAAGAAAAAGTGATTCTCGCGAACCAACAGAGCACGTTCGATGAACAGACCCTGTAGCTTTGTAGATCGCTCATAGGCTTTCAGAAATTGACACACTTTTTTCCGTGTCACCCAGCCAGCTTCTCAGAAAATATTCATTCATATTATGAAGCCATTCGTCCTCGCCACAATTCTGGTTCTACTCATTTCACCCACTCTTTTGGCGCAGGAAAAGTCGCAGCCTAACATCGTTTTCATTCTCGCTGACGATTTGGGTTGGGCGGACACGACGCTCTACGGCCATACCGATCTTTACAAAACACCGCACATCGAACGACTCGCCAAGCGAGGGATGACGTTCACGAATGCTTATTCAGCAAGCCCGCTTTGCTCTCCGACGCGATCCAGTATCCTCACTGGATTGCATCCCGCGCGAACCGGATTGACTACGCCGAATTGTCATCTCCCACAGGTGGTTCTGCAGGCAAGTGCCCCTGCGACCGCAGTTCCCGGACAGAAATCAGTCCAACCAAATCCGGTCACGCGACTCGATCCAAAATTCGAAACCATCGCCGAACGGCTCAAAGAAGAAGGCTATGCGACCGGCCATTTCGGAAAATGGCACCTCGGAAAAGAACCATACTCGCCACTCGAACATGGATTCGATGTCGACATTCCGCACTGGGCAGGCCCTGGGCCGGCCGGAAGTTTTGTTGCGCCTTGGAAATTTCCTGATTTCGATCCTGACACCCCGAGTCAGCACATCGAGGACCGCATGGCTAAAGAAGCTGTTGAGTGGATGGCAGCCAACAAAGACAAGCCGTTTTTCCTAAACTATTGGATGTTCAGCGTGCACGCGCCGTTCGATGCAAAGAAGGAATTGATCGAAAAATACCGTCCGAAAATCGACCCCGCTGATCCACAGCGAAGCCCGACATATGCTGCCATGATCGAGAGCATGGACGATGCCGTCGGCACGTTGCTAGACTCGCTCGACGAACTCAAAATCTCCGACAACACCGTGATCATCTTTTTTTCCGACAACGGTGGAAACATGTACAACGAAGTCGATGGAACCACCCCTACATCAAACGCTCCTCTTCGCGGAGGTAAAGCAAGCATGTATGAAGGCGGAGTCCGCGTCCCGATGATCGTGAGCTGGCCTGGCAAAATCGCTCTTGGGTCTGAAAACGAAGTCTTGGTTCAAAGCTGCGATTTCTACCCAACGATTCTTTCAATGTTGGGTAAAAAGGCGAAGCCGGAACAGAAATTTGACGGCGTCGACATCACTCCGCTTTTCAAAAACGAAAGTATCGAGCGCGAGGCCATCTTCACGTATTTCCCTCACAACCCACCGGTTCCGGATTGGGTCCCGCCATCAGTCTCCGTTCACAAAGACGACTGGAAATTGATCCGACTTTTCTTTCAGGGTGAAAATGGGGCACATCGTTATTTGCTTTTTAATTTGGCGGATGACATCGGCGAAAAGAACAATTTGGCAGATGAAAACCCAGAGATGGTCAAAGAACTCGATGCCCTAATCGAAGGATTTCTGAACGAAACGAATGCGGTTCGACCGATCCCAAACCCGGCTTTTGATCCAGCCAAATACCGACCGGAAGACGAAGGCAAAAACCGCGTTCGCGACCAGAAAAAACCCGCTCCGAAAAAAGCAAAGGACACCGTGGGAGGCTGGACGCCACGGGAATCAAAAGCTACGCTTAAAGACGGAATCATGACCGTCCGTGCCGCCGGAAAAAATCCGTTTCTTGGTATTGGAGCCGGAGTCAAAGGCCCCGCGACCGTAACATTCCGGATTCGCTCCAAAAACGGTGGGACCAGTAAAATCGCCTGGGTTCCCGCTGACAAAAAGGAGCGCACCATTGCCTATGAAACGACGGGCGGCGATTGGGAGGAGATCGAATTAAAAATCCCGGCAGAGGGCAGTCTCGGAATTTTTCGGATTTATGTAGCTGCTCAAGGTCAGCCTGTGGAACTCGACTGGTTGGGGTTGAAGCCGGATAACGGCGACTCTCGGCGCTGGGATTTCGCAAAGTGATCGGGCTCTCCTAGATTTAACGCAATCGCGTCGCCAGATTTTATACTTTTTTTTCCGTGCCATTTTCAGTCTGAGAATGCATTATTCGTCACTCAAAAAAGTCGCTCCACGATCCAACCCTATTGGTTCGTCGAACGTACCCTGTTCGATCGTTCGATCCAAAATTTAAGTTTATGAAAATCCCCATCGCGCTGACATCGCTCCTATTGCTCTCTTTTATGCCGTTTACGAACGCGCAAGAAGAAGGGTTCAAACCACTTTTTAATGGAAAAAACCTCGAGGGCTGGGATGGAAATCCTGCCTTGTGGTCGATCGTTGATGGTGTCGTCACAGGAAAAACAAAGACTCCTGAAGATCTGAAATACAACGAGTTCCTGATTTGGCGTGGCGGGAAGGTGAAGAATTTCGAGCTTAAGGCGAAGATCAAAATCGAGGGAAATAACTCGGGAATTCAATACCGAAGCAAGGAATTACCGGATGTTGGGAAGTGGGTCATCAGCGGATACCAGTGCGACGTTCATCCGACTGCGGAAAACAATGCAATGATGTATCACGAAAAAGGTCGCGGGATTATTGCAAAGAATGGGCAGGACGTGGTTGTCGATCCGGATGCAACAAAATGGCTCGTCGCAGAGCGTGATCCTGTCGCGGTAGACACCGCAAAGTGGCACGAATACACGATCATCGCGAAAGGGAATCAGCTGACTCACAAGATCGACGGCAAGTTGACTGCGCACATCATTGATCACGACAAAGCGGGTCGCTCAATGGAAGGCTTGCTTGCCTTGCAGATTCATCGCGGCCCTGCAATGACGGTGCAGATCAAAGATTTGATGCTGAAAGTGCTACCCGAGGGTGGTGGACTTTCTTTTGAAAAAACCAACATCCCGAACGACGCGCAGGTGATTGAAAAGCCTGCCGCAAAGGGCAAGAGGAAAGGTAAAGGCAAGGCTGCCCCTAAAGCGATGCCTAAGGGCAATGGGAAAGCCAGTCAGGCAAAGGCGAAAGCCAAGGCCAAAGCAAAACCCAAAAAGGCGCAGACGGTTGGACCACGGGTCGGACAAAATATCGCGACGCCGGTTGATCGTATTAAAGCGCTTCCGGGTTTTGAAGTGGAGTTGCTCTATTCGGTTCCCGGTGGCGAACAAGGATCATGGGTTGCGCTTTGCAGTGATCCAAACGGTCGAATTTACGCGAGTGATCAGTATGGCGATTTGTATTCTTTTGATCCACCAGCCGCAGGCAAATCTTTGAGTGCCAGTGACGTGAAAAAAGTGCCGGTCAATATTCGTGCGATCAACGGCATGGCTTTTCATGAAGGGGCGATCTGGGCGGGGGTAAATGATTACGAAAAAAAGATCCAAAGCGGTCTTTATAAAATTTCCGACTCTGATGGAAACGGCGAGCTCGACAAAGTGGAGATGCTGCGCGCGATCACATCTTCAGGCGATCACGGCGTTCACGCAGTTGTGCCGATTCCGGAAGGCGGATTTTATCTGATCACCGGAAACAACGCGGACCCAACTAAGTCTGAAGATTCGTCGCCCGTTGCAGCTCATTGGGCAGACGATCACCTTTTGGAACGGATGCCAGACGGCCGTGGCCACAACCGGTCTCGCCTCGCGCCGGGTGGTATCATTTACAAAGTATCGGCGGATGGGAAAAAATTCGAAAGATTTGCGTCAGGTTTCCGCAACATCTACGGAGGCGATCTAAATCGCGATGGCGAACTTTTCACCTATGACGCGGATATGGAATACGATTTCAACACGCCGTGGTATCGCCCAACGCGAGTGAATCACGTCCTCAGTGGCGGCGAATACGGCTGGCGAAATGGGGCAGGAAAATACCCCGAGTTTTTCCCCGACACGTTGCCCGCCACGCTTAACATCGGTCCCGGTTCACCGACGGGAACGCGGTTTGGATACGGCGCAAAATTCCCTACGAAATATCAGGACGCGTTTTACGTTCTCGATTGGAGCTGGGGAAAATTGTATGCCGTTCACCTGAAGCCTGATGGCGCGAGTTACATGGCAACGAAGGAAGACTTCATCACCGGCGCGCCGCTTCCAATTACCGATTTGATCATTCATCCAAAAGACGGTGGGATGTATTTTGCAATTGGCGGACGCCGCGTTCAATCGGGTCTGTATCGCGTAACCTACACTGGAGACGAGGACACAACGCCGGCTCCTTCTGCAAGTTCCACGCCATCAAAACTCGTTCAACTTCGTCGCGAACTCGAATCGTTTCACGGCAAGCAGAGTCCAGCAGCCGTGGGAAAAGCCTGGGAATATCTCGATCACAAAGATCGTCACATCAGTTGGGCAGCACGAATTATTCTTGAGCATCAGCCAGTAAGTGAGTGGGCTGAAAAGGCGTTGCGCGAGTCCGCCCCCGAAAAGCAATTGCCTGCGCTGATGACATTAGCGCGAGTCAGCGAATCGGGCCCTGCCCATCGCGCAAATGCCGGAGGGAAAATCAATGCAGAGATGCGCAATAAAATTATCGAAGCGCTTTTAAAAATCGATTACGCAAAGCTTTCTCAGCAGGAAAAACTCGTTCATCTGCGGACGCTTCAAATCGTTCTTCACCGCGCGGGCGATCCTGCCAAAGACTCCATCGACGCGTTGGTTGCTCTACTCGATCCTGCGCTTCCGGCAGATAATTTCTCCGAAAACTGGCTGCTTCTTGAAACGCTGGCTCACCTTCAAGCGCCGAATACGGCGAAGAAAGGGATGGCTTTGATCGCTGGTGCGATCGGACAGGAACAGCAAATGCAGCACGCTCGCAGCCTTCGTTTTCTGAAAACAGGGTGGACGCCTAAACTTCGCGAAGCCCAATTGAACTGGTTTTTGAGGGCCTCGAATTACAAGGGTGGTGCTAGCTTCGACAAATTCATCGAATTCATCCGCACTGATTCACTCGCGACTTTTACCGACGCTGAGAAAAAACAACACGCGGAACTCATCGCGAAAAAAGCTGAGAAAAAATCAGCCATTGAAAACGTGGGAGCAATCTTCGCCGGTCGCACTCCAAAAATGTGGACACTCGACGAGCTCAGCGCTGCCTCTAAAAAGAAGGGTGCGATGTCAGGGCGAGATTTTGTAAACGGTCGCAAAATGTTTTCTGCGGCTGCCTGTTACGCTTGCCACCGTTTCGAAAACGAAGGCGGCATGACCGGACCCGATTTGACCGGTTCAGGAGGCCGCTACAGTCCACATGATTTGCTCGATCAAATCATCAATCCGAGCAAAGAAATCAACGAGCAGTTTGCACCGATCGTTGTCACGAAAAATAACGGCGAAGTCGCTAGCGGAGTTGTCGTGAACTTGAACGGCGACAATGTGACTCTAAACACCGATGTTTCTAATCCGAATCAGCGTGTCAACATTGACCGCAAAGAAGTGAAGAGTCTCGAAGTTAGCAAAGTTTCTCCGATGCCTCCAATGCTTCTCAGCATGTTGACTGAAGACGAAGTCATGGACTTGGTTGCATTCATCCTGAGCGGCGGCGACAAGAACAACGAGATGTTCAAAAAATAGGGCTGACATAGAGGGGCTCGCCGGACTCGCTCACTTCCTTCAAAACCGGGACAGAGCCTCGAATACGTAATTCGCGCCCTTCTCTTTTCTGCTAGGCTACGTTTTCAACCAACGGGCTCTGATTCTTGATCAGTCCCGTTGGGTGGTCGACGTGTTATGAAAATCACAGACGTAAGAACGGTTCTTCTCACCGGCCCCTGCACAGGTGATCCGTTTTTGTCTGAGTTGCGGAAATGGCGAAGCGCGGCATTCATCGAAATCCACACGGATGACCCGGACCTGATCGGTTTGGGCGAAACTTACGCAGGTTATTTTTGTCCTGAAATCGTTCCGGAAACGGTTGAGTTTTTTAAACCGATCTTGCTGGGTCAGAATGTTGATGACATTGCGGAGTTGTGGCAGCGAATGTATCACTGTGGAAATTTCTGGTGCCGTGTTGGATTGGGGGCTTCGGTGCTCTCAGGAATTGAGGCCGCTCTGTGGGATTTGAAAGGAAAGCTTGAGGGAAAGCCCGTTTGTGAAATGTTGGGTGATGGTCCTGTGCACGAGAATTTGCTGTGTTACGCGACGGGTGGGCCTTCGAATTACCCTACTGATCGGCTTGCTGATAAGTTGGATTTTTATCAATCCCTCGGCTTCAATGCTGCGAAACTCGGGGTCGGCTCGTATTCGAAAGAAGAAGGCTCGCAGATTTCCAATGATCCGAACGAGGCCGCAGATTTTGAAGCTACCAAACTCGATTTCGTAAGAACCCAATACGGCGCAGATTTTAAGCTAATGCTCGACGGGCACATGGGAAACAGCGCCACCCACACCTGGGATGTTTCCACGGCAGTGAAAGTCGCGAAGGCTTGCGAACCATTCGACTTGTTCTTTTTCGAAGAGCCGCTGCATTACACCGATCCCTGGGGATATGCCGAGTTGTGCAGCGCCACCACTGTTTCCATCGCAGGCGGGGAATGCCTCACTGTAGAATACGAGTGGCGCACTTTCATCGAACGCGACTGTTTCGACATCGGCCAGCCGGACGCAGGATTCATGGGTGGCTTCGGTGAATTTATGAAGGTCGCGAAGCGATTTGAAAAACAAGATCGCAAAATTGCCACGCATGCGTGGGGCGCTGGCGGCGTTTTGATGCAGAACATTCACGGCGGATTTGCCTGCCCTAACACGGCGATACTGGAAATTCCACCGGCCTACGGTCCGCTACATTCCGAGGTGATTGGTGATTCGTTTCAAATGAAAGATGGAAACGTCTTGCCTCCGACAGAACCCGGCCTTGGGATTGTTTTGACGAATGAAACGAAGGCAGCATTTCCATTCAAACCGGGCAGTGGTGAATACAATAATGTTCCCGGAAAAATTCTCCCAGAACATCAGGAATGAAAAAAGTATTCGTAAATATGCGACCACCCCCGGAAGTCATAGCGCGACTTGAGGCCACCGGAAATTTCGAATTCGACATCGTCGAACCACACGTCGAAGGCCCTGGAAACTCCTTTGGCGAAGATCGAATCGCAGAAGCTGACGTTCTATTTTGCGATCACCCGCCAGAGAATTTCGAAGCGATGAAAAAGCTCTCGATGATTCAATTGGCATCGGTCGGCTTCACGCAACTCGCCGGTCTGGGATTAACTGAGAAAGGGATTCAAGCCTGCAATGCGCGCGGTGTTTTTGATGTGCCGATTGCAGAATGGAACATCGCGATGCTGATCAACCTAGCGCGGAATTTCCGGGGCATGATCCGGAATCAGGAAACTGGCACGTGGGATCGCGACGCTCGATTTCAAAATGAAATTCGGGGCGCGACTGTTGGTATCTTGGGATACGGCGGCATTGGTCGCGAAACAGCGAGGATGGGAAAACTGCTGGGATTAAAAATCCATGCGATGACGCGAAGCGGACCGACAACTTATGAAAACGTTTATGGCATTCCTGGAACTGGCGATCCAAAGGCAGAACTGCCCGATCAATTTTTCACCCAAGATCAAAAAACAGAATTCCTTTCGGGACTAGATTATTTGATTTTGGCGATCCCGCTCAGTCCCGCAACCGAGGGCATCATCGGCGAAGCTGAGCTGCGCGGCCTGCCCGATCACGCCTACGTCCTAAATCCTGCACGTGGCCCACTGATTCAAGAAACCGCCCTGCTTCGCGCTCTTCAAGAAAACTGGATTGCGGGGGCAGCACTCGACACACATTATCACTATCCAATGCCGCCCGATCATCCGCTCTGGAAAATGCCAAACGTGATCATGACCCCTCACATTTCGGGCTCCAGTGGCAGCCCTCATTTTCTAACGCGGGTTTGGGATATTTTTGAGCAAAATTTAGAACGTCTGGAAGCAGGCAACACGTTGCTCAATGAAATCACCCCCGAGGCTCTTTAGGTAAGTCGAGCGAATCCGCTATGTTTCACCGGACCTCCAATTCGACCCTCGATATTCCCGTCAGAAATCGCTTCAGCGAGAATAGCAAAAACGTCATCAAGCGCCGATAGATAAGCTGAAACATGGCGAAGCTCATGGGCCATCGTAGCGTTAAATCCTGCGCTAGCGAGGTAGCCGCGTTTGAGCATTTCAGCGGTCATCAACGTAGTCAGCGCAGCAGCCTCTGGGTGATCAATTACAAGAATGGCCAACTCAGGACGGCCCGAGAGCTTGATCTGGATGCTGTGTTTTTCAGCCAACTGTTGCCAGCCCTCGATTAGAAGGGTGCCTATCTTATTGAGATGTGATGGCACATCAACCGCCATCATTTTCCGAACGCACGCGAGAGCAGCAGCAGGCCCAACACCTTCGGTCCAGAATGTGCTGGAGATGAAAGATCGTTGCGCGGCCTGCATCACTTCGCGTTTTCCGATGATGGCACCGATTGGAAACCCATTGCCAAGAGCTTTGGCAAACACCGCGATGTCGGGTGTGACACCGAATTTCAGATGTGCACCACCGAGACAGAGACGCCAGCCGCAGGAAATTTCGTCGAAGATGAGCGGTGTAGAGATCTCGTCGCAGCGCTCGCGAACGCCTTCCAAAAACCCTAGTTCGGGGTCGGTGAAGCGCGTTGGTTCCATCACAATGGCAGCAAGTTCGTCACCGTGCTCAGCAATGAGCGCATCCAATTCTTCGAGCGTGTTGTAATGAAATGTCAGGGTGTTTCCTGCGAGCCCGGAAGGCACCCCTGTGGGATCGAGCCCCGGAAGAAGATGCCCACCGAGTGCATCTGAATTTTTGTCCGATAGATTTGCGGCAAGATACCAATCGTGCCAGCCGTGATAACCGCACAACGCGATTTTACCCCTGCCAGTCGAAGCGCGAGCAATCCGAACCGCAGCGGCCATGGACTCCCCTCCCCCCGCGAGTGAAACGTGCATTGTCTGCCCACGGATGGATTTCGAGAAGCAAT
>ERZ887942.1562-NODE-1562-length-15458-cov-14.197040_pt1 | contig 15458 bp, 9 predicted proteins | sample MGYA00521099_ERZ887942 | MGnify/ENA primary metagenome ERZ887942 (study PRJEB32303, sample SAMEA104408605) | aquatic metagenome | biome: Brackish water; feature: Pelagic; material: water | place: Baltic Sea | collected 2014-06-07T06:48:00 | depth 16,251 m ... | reverse complement strand
CTCAGGTGTTGTCCGCATAGCTATCTAAGCGGCAAGCGTAAAGATAGAACATGCGCATTGACCTTTTCGTTCTGTATCCTTACGCGACCAGTCTGTAGCTGTTATAGCCTGCTATAATTGCGGAGGAAATGCGGTGAACCACGCAGATAGTATTTTTCCCCAGGCTTTATGAAGGGCGGTTTTTTTCCTTGGCATGGCGTCTTATATGTTGCTTGTCGGCAACAGAAAAAAAGTAAGTGTTCCAACTACACTAAGATAGTGAGAATTTGTGAATACTGTTGCATCCCAAAATGAGATGTAGAGCTCTGGGTGTTGGTAAGTATTCGATTCGAACGGAAACAAGCGGTTTGAAACACATCAGAATGCCTCGGGTTATTCGGCACGGAGGGAGCATCAAAGGAAGGTCGGCACAACTGAAGTTCAGCGCTTCCAGAGTTGGCTCACTTTCCGCAATGGCTTGAACAGTAAGGTCCAAGGGTAGGGAGTGACGCCATTCATGCGCCATGCCTCGCGGTCTTCACGGTTGGCGCGCCAGCGATTTGCCAGCGATGCGTTGCTCATTCCGCCGACGCGCATGCGGACCAACGTATCCTGCAGGTAGGTCGTCGAAATCTTCACTTTGAACAGGAAGCGCAGCATCAACTCGTAGTCGGCGGCGGATTTGAGTTTTAAGGAGAAGAGTCCATGGGCGTCATAGACGGATTTTCGCACAAAAAAGGTGGGGTGAGGCGGCATCCACCCCTGCAAAAATGCGTTGCGACGGAAAGAGCCGCTGGTCCAACGTCGAGTGATTTTGGAAGTGTCTTCACGGTCCACATAGACCAGATCCCCATAAAGAGAGTCGGAACCGCTGCGCTTCAGCGAATCCACGACCTGCTGCAAAACATCGTTCGAGGCATACAGGTCATCGGCGTTGAGAATGCCGACAAAATCGCCCGATGCCATGGCCACGCCTTTGTTCATCGCATCATAGATGCCCTTGTCGGGTTCTGAGACCAAGGTGATGCGATGCCGGTAGGGCTCTAAAATTTCCAGTGTGCCATCTGAAGACGCGCCGTCAATGACGAGGTATTCCAATTCGAATCCTTCGCAACGCTGCGACAAGACTGATAGCACTGCGTCTGCAACCGTTTCTTGAGCATTGTATGCAATCGTAATGATGCTAAGCTTCATTGGGAACTAGGAACTCCAATGGGAGGGTTAGGGCCGGTTCGTGGTGGATCCGGATGTCCAGTCTTGTTGGAATACACAGCCGTCATAAGGGGTGTCAATCCGAACATAGGTGTCGTTGATGGCTTTGCGCATCCATGTGCTGAGCTGTTCATCGCGCATCGTGGCTTCCACGATGTTTTGGAAGTAGCCAAAGTCTTGCAAAGGGTTGGCTCGGTGGGCTGGAACGCGCTCTTCTAACTGCACGGAAATCCAGTATCCCTGGTCTTCGTCATCCACGAGTTGAATGGCGTCGGAGAACGCTCCGTTGGCCATTCCATTCAGCAAGAAGAAGAGGTTGGGGTCCAACTCGTCGGCTCCAAAGAGGGTGCTGCCGTCGCGGGGATTGACAACAAGGCCACCTTGATTGCGAGAGCTTTCACGCGTGGAATTCTGCAACACGGCATCTGAAAAAGTGAGACTCTCAGAACGCAATGAGACCATGACTTCATCAAACGTCTCGCCCATAGACTCAAGGTCCACGGGGTCAATGTGGGCAGACATCAAAACGTGGCAAGCCGAGAAAACCTGACCCCGTCGATCGACCGTGCGAAGAAAGTGAAAGCCGTACTCCGTTTCAAAGACGGGCGATAAGTCGCCGATCGGCGTATCGAAAACAGCGGCTTCGAATTCGGGTAGAAATTGTCCCCGTCCAATGTCTTCATAGCAGCCACCCTTATACTTAGATCCCGGGTCTTCTGAGTAGCGAGAAGCGGCGAGTGTCATGCTCAACTGGCCCGTAGAAACTAAAGTGCGAATTGAATCAAGGGTGTTTCGAACTGAGGCCTTTTGAGCCTCAGTAATGGAGGGCTGCATGACCAATTCTCGGTAGCGCATGGCTTCGGGAATCAGAGGCAAGCTGTCTGACGGTGTCTCAGTGAAGAGTTGCTGCACTTCAGCCGGTGTAGCACGGACTTGTTGGTTAATTTGTGCTTGCATGCGTCCAGCGAGGAGCTGTTCCCGAACAGGGTCTTCAAACTCGGCCTTCCATTCGCTCACGGATTGACCATATTCTGCTTCAAAGGCTTCGACCGTTCCAAACATTCGAATGTAGTAGGCCAATCGTCGATCAATTTCATCCATGATTTCGCCATCCGAAACCTCGAGGCTATCCAGTTTCGCATGGTGCACTAATAGTTTTTGAAACAAAAGTTCATTCAATAGATTACAGCGCTGTTTCTCGTTGAGCTCATTGGCTTTTTGACCCTGCTGCGCCAACTGCGCTTTGAGAGCGAAGGCCTGCGCTTCGACTTCGCTTTCGAGCAATATGCCATCACCAACGACGGCTACGATGGCGTCCAATGGCGTGAATTGGCTTGCAGTTCCGGTGTTCACTCTTGTCGAATCTTGGCTCAAGGCGCAGATTGATAAGCAGGACATGAGGATGGCTCCGGCCACCCCGCGGGACATAGTCTGAATCGTTAATTTCACGAGTGCAAGTTAATCGCTTTCGAGAAGCCCTGAGAATCCGTTACGACTTGTTGTCGATTGGGCGATTAGAGTGATTGGGGCGCGTTGCTCTGTGTCAAGCAATGCGGGTGAATGAGAGCAGGTTTTGACTCGCTAACTTTCAGTGGTAACCTGCCAAGAATGACGGAGATTTAGCTTGCAATCCGAAGTTTAATTCGCGTAGTTTCCCGATACCACTTGCCTGTCCTTCATCATGTTAAGCATTACGCCTTGTCTGCAAAGCCTGAGCTGGATCAATCGAAAGATGCGATTCGTTGCTGCTTGTCGCTCTCTGAGCGCTTTATCCATTGCGCTTATGCTTTGCTTCGGCGGAGCCCGGAGCGCTCACTCTCAGGTATATTAAGGAACAGAGCTCATGCCCGGAGATGTCTTTCTAACACTCGGGAATGAAGGAAAAGTGAACAAAGCAACCTGCAATTTGGGCTGTATGGTGTTGAATGATATTGCAGGAGGGACGAACATTGCTTTTGCGTTCAATGTGAAATGGCAGGGTGGTGTTGATAGGGTAGCATTTGAAGACGAGGATTTGAATGGATTTGTTTGGACTGCTCCCGCTGAAGGCGTCAGTGCGGGCACGGAAATTATTTGCAGAGGCATCGGTGGTTTTGCCGCAGAAGCAATAGAAGGAACAGCCATACAATCCACAGCTGCAAACCCGATTGTTCTTGAGACGACTGGCGTGGATTTTTACAGCGGAGGAGAAAACCGGGGTTCATGGGTTTCGCTAGACGGCGGGCTGACGGAAGCGATCAATGGAGATTTTATTTGGGTTTTTCAGCCGTCTGATGCGCTTGCTGTCGGCGGTTGGGATTCCGACTGGCAGGGTTTAAATTTAACAGATGTGAGGATGTTGTCTTGTGTTGGGAGGGACCTGAATGGGGCTGGACAGAGCAGTTCTGGGAATAACGGCAATGGCAATGGCAATGGCGGCGGTAGCAGCAGTGCTAAGAATACAGCGGTGAATACGTTGCTTTATTCTTCTGATAACTCATCTGTTGAGTTTTTTAATGATGACTTTACGGTTGAAGCGCAGGTGTTTTTTCACATCAATGGAGATTTGACAGTTCTGTTGCAGCACCATCAGGGTCAGACGGGGTCGTTTTTTCCGATAACATAGAAGCGGAGATTCAGGGGCTCCTGAACGCGGCTTGTTTGGGAGACCAGAACACGAACGGCATGCGCGACATCATCGACTTGTTGTTCTTGCTGGCGGATCTCAACGGCAACAACGAGACGACCGGTCTGGACCTCGCCGCTGCTGACTGTGATTGCGACGGTTTCGTGGGAGTGAGCGATATGCTGACACTCCTGACGGTCTTTGGAGTGTCCTGTGAATAAGCGGGTCAGTCATCTCGTCGAATCGACGAGTAATTTCTCAACGCTTCCTTGCTGCCAAGCTTGAATCAAGAGCTCTTCTTCTAGTTGGAGGAGGAGCTCTTGTTTTTTACCATGCAAGATCAATTCCTCGACCCGGTCTTGTACGACCTCAAAAGGTGCTACTCCATCAATAAGGGCATGTTCGTGAAACCGCAGGAAGTAGATGCGCTCGTCGTCCTCGAATTGGATGAGTTTGCGCGAGGCGAGCTGATTTTCGGTCCGATACAGTGCGATGGGGACTTCTTGAACGAGGTCTTCTAAATACCACCAAGCTTCTGGATTGAGAGAATGCACTGCGCCATGTTCGACACACCATTGTTGCAATGGAAATGAAGTCAAAGAGTCATCATCCATTAGAGCTGTTTCAATGAATGGAATGTCTTGCTTTGCATCAAGTGGCACATGGACAAAAGTAGCTCTGACTGCGTAATCAGTCAGAACAAACAGGTCCTTATGGGCTTGATAGTAAGCCAAGGCATCTTCATCTGGCACTTCTTGCTCGAGCCGCTGTTGAACATACCGCTCTTTGTAGTGATGCAAAAGCAATGCGTTGCGATACGCTCGGATTTCTCGCTCGAAGGTTTGTAAATCGAGAGGCAAGTGTGTCTCGGCTTGTTGAACGAGCACTTGTTCACGAATCCATTGATCCACATAGCGCTGTGCCATAAGCGTTGAATCGCTGGTACTGGCATTGTCCGGAATGCGATCGCAAACCTCTTGCAGCGGCAAGACGTGATCAAATGCACGAGCGGCGAACACGGTCTGAGGTTGAGTGTCGTCGTCCGTAAACGAACAACCACATAGCCCAAGGGCTAGAAGCAATTTGACAGCGCACCGAACGCTTTTAGTTTGATGTGTCATCCTGTCCAAGGTGGATTGGAAAGCAAAGCGATCTTGACTCTTCAAGAGGTCACCTTTTTTTGGCAACGCTCAATCGGCAAGAGAATGCAGTAAAGTGCGATTGACATCAATGGTCTTTTCACTCCGCAAGGCATCAATCCAATCAGCTTCGAGCTGATCTTGGTAAGCCGCAATGACTTGCCCACGCGCTTCGGTCAGCGTTTTGGGCTCTGCATCGCGGATTTCTTTGACTTGCACCAGAATGATTTCGTCTCCGCCTGCTGTGTATTCCATAAACGTCGGGCCTTTTGCCTGCATGGTGAGAGCTCCCGCCGTATAGTCTGCAATGACGCGGTCAGCCCAAGAGTTCTCACCCTCGCTGAAGAGACCTTCCTCTAAGCGATACGCCAGTGAATTGGCTTGATTCGCTTCGTTAGCGATTGGCTGCAATTCCTTGCCTTTCTTAATGGCTTTTTGAACCTTTTTAGCCAATCCAGCATCAGCGAGAATGAAGGCGCGAACATCAGCCCTCGTTCCAAACATGAAGTCGGTGGTGTGGCTTGCATGAAAGGCTTCCAAACCAGCGCTATCCTTGACGGCACGACTCCAAACCATCTCATCGGTCAATTCGAAGAGGAGAATCCCATCGTGGTACTCTTCCATCAATAAGCGGAACGCATCGTGCTTGTCCTCAAGTCGCGCATCTTCGTAATCGAGCAACACCTTCTCGGACCACAATTTCAATTGTTCGTCTGCCACAGCGCGGCTGCCCATGCTGGCATTTCTGATTTTGGTGCCATTGAGGTATTCTACAAAGTCCCCCAGTGTAGCCGATTCATCAGCGATGCGTAACAAAGTTTTGGAAAGGTCTGTCGATCGCACGCCTTGGACAGGGTGGTTCGGATAGAACACGCTGTCTTGCTTCGCAATAGCGCGGTAGAGCCCCTTCATTGCCGTTGTTTCAACGCCAAAATTGTACGCTATTTTCAAATTTTCAATGAACGAGGCACGCGTTAATTCGCTGCGGCTATCCCGACTGACCTTCTTCTCAAGTTCGCGTTTTGACGCTTCAAATGAAGGCGGCGCTTTGAATTCGAGTCGTTTCACAATGTGCCAACCATAGGACGTTTGAAATGGCTCTGAAATTTGTCCGTCTTCGGTCAGCCCGAAAGCAGCGTCTTCAAAAGCTTCGACCATTTTACCTGTTCCAAACCAAGGAAGTTCGCCTCCTTTGCTTGAAGTGCTCGCGTCTTCAGACATTTTCAAAGCCAATTCCTCCCATGGAATTCCCTTGCGCAGGAGATCATAGATTTGACCAATTTTCGCTTCGCTTTTGGTGGAAGCATCGACATCAGATTCTTCTTTCAATCGAATCATGATGTGAGCAGCGCGGACTTCACCACGGGCATCTCGTCTTCCTGTCACTTCCAAGAAGTGGTAGCCGTAGCGTGTTCTGACGATGGAACTGATGTTTCCAACCTCCGTTGTATAGGCCGCTTCTTCAAAAGGGTAAACCATTTGAAATGCGGAAAACCAACCGAGGTCACCACCATTGTCTTTGACACTCGGGTCATCAGAACCGCCCTTGGATCGGGCAACGTCAACAAAGTCTTCGCCATTGACGATTCGGGTGCGCAGCGCGTTCGCTCGATTCCAGGCCTTGAGGGTGTCCGATGGAGCAGCCTCGATTCCACATGAAATCAGAATATGCCGCGCGTTGACCTCTTCTTGTTTGCGCTCCCAGGCTTGCACCACGAGGTCCTGTAGCAGTTCATTGTTGGTCATGTAGGGCCGAGCCAATTGCGTTCGGTAACCGGCCAACTCGCGCTGGAAAGTCGCGACGGTGTCCATACCCAGGGCTTCTGCGGCTTGCACCTTTAATTTGAATCGGATGAACAACTCCATGTATTCATCCAGTGAAGCGACGGATACGACGCTGTCCCGGTTGTTTTTCATGAAGATGTGCTCGAAGTCATCGAGCGTCACGGCTTCATCGCCAACTGTGAGTACAATTTTAGAAGCTTCTGCTGCGACGTTTTCTTGAGCGAAGATGGCGAGCGGAGAGAACAAGAAGCAACAAACAAACAGGTTACAAATGGTTTTCATGCGAATGGTTTCAAATCTTGAACGTGAGTCTATGAATTTATCGGATGCTATAATTCGGCGCTTCACGCGTAATCATCACATCATGAGGGTGGCTTTCTTTTACACCTGCCGAGGTGATGCGAACAAATCGAGCTTGCTGCAAAGTGGCAATGTCAGGAGCGCCGCAATATCCCATGCCAGCGCGCAGGCCGCCGATGACTTGGTGCATGACTTCGCTCACCGTACCCTTATAGGGGACCCGGCCAGAAATACCTTCGGGCACCAATTTTTTCAAGTCTTCTTCGGCGTCTTGAAAGTAGCGGTCTTTCGAGCCATGTTGCATGGCTTCCAAGCTTCCCATGCCACGGTACGTTTTGAATTGGCGTCCTTCGTAGATAATGGTTTCACCTGGACTTTCTTGAGTGCCGGCTAACATGGAACCAATCATGACGGTGTCACCTCCTCCGGCAATGCCTTTGACGATGTCTCCCGTAAAGCGAATCCCTCCATCGGCTATGACAGGAACTCCTGAGCCTTGAAGGGCCTCAGCTACGTCCATGACAGCTCCCAATTGTGGGAAGCCAACACCAGCGATGATCCGCGTGGTGCAAATCGAGCCCGGTCCAATGCCCACTTTAACGGCATCTGCACCGGCTTCAACCAAAGCGAGTGCCGCGGCCGCCGTGGCGATGTTTCCACACACGACGTCAATGGTGCTGAATTTTTCTTTCACGCGCTTGAGCGTGTCGAGGACACCGCGACTGTGGCCATGTGCCGTATCGATGATCACGGCATCAACGCCTGATTTGACCAACGCTTCGACACGTTCGTCAGTATCGGATGTGACCCCGACAGCGGCGGCAACGCGCAGTCGTCCGAATTGATCTTTGCACGAATTGGGGAATTCGCTCAATTTAATGATGTCGCGGTAGGTGATCAGTCCGATGAGATGGTTGCTGGCATCAACGACAGGCAGCTTTTCAATGCGGTGCTCACGCAACAACTCTTCCGCCATCGCAAAGTCCTTCCCATTTTGAGTCACGATGAGCCCTTGAGCCGTCATGACTTCGCTGATAGGGCGTGTGAAATTCTTTTCGAACCGCAAATCCCGATTGGTTACGATTCCCACGAGTTTGCCATGGGCATCCACTACCGGGATCCCTCCGATGCTGTGCTCACGCATGATGGATAAGGCGTCGCTTACCGTTGATTCTTTCAACAAAGTAATCGGGTCCTGGATCATTCCGCTTTCAGAGCGTTTGACCTTTCTGACCTCGGACGCTTGTTGAGCGATGGTCATGTTTTTGTGAATCACACCAATTCCGCCCTGACGGGCCATGGCGATGGCCATTGCACTGCCCGTGACCGTATCCATAGCGGCCGAAATTACCGGTGTGTTCAGTGTGATGTTCCGCGAGAATGGACTGCCCAATTGGACGTCTCTCGGGAGCACTTCAGAATAGGCAGGGACGAGCAAGACATCATCATAGGTCAAACCTTCTCCGATGATCTTCGGGTTTTCAGCAGTGGTGGCCATGGTGGGCAGTTGAATCGTGATTGCCGAAGCACGACCAGTCGTGCAACGATTCGGACAAAGTTAATGAATTGCCGGTCGCAATCGCCTGCTGTTCAAGGGTTATTCACCAACAAGCAAGTGAACCAACCCAGTCGTCTCATAGATGCGGCCTGCGCCGTCTCGAATGGAGATGAAATAGCCGTAGCTGCCTTCAGGAGCAGGGTTCCCATTGTGCAGGCCATCCCAGCCAAATCCCACTTGGTCCGAAGAGAAAATGACATCGCCCCACCGATTGTGTATTTCCATGCGGTACTGGTCAAAGTCAGCAAAGCTTACAACGGGCATAAAGACGTCATTGTAACCTCCTCTCAAAAAGGCGTTCGGTACCCACAAAACAGGTGTTTGGGTTAAACACATCTCGTTGGAGAGCGCATAATTCACACCGCCCGAAGGGCCGCTTTCCGAATCTCGTGCTTCCACCAAGTAGCAAAAGTCGCCAGGGCTGTATAACAGGTTGCTGACATCGTCTTCCCAAATCGAAACTTGCGGTGGCACTTCACCGATCAATTCGATGGCAGCACCTTGTTGATTGCGCCGGTATATCCGATAGCCTGAGGTGCTGCCAGGAAAATCGGCGTAAGGCGTCCATTGGAGTGTGTTTTTCAGGAGCTGTGTGTCTGAAATTCCTTGCAAATAGACGGTTTGAGCTGTGTTAGAAAGACCAACAGAATCGCCACAATAATTCTCAACGCGCACCCGGTAGGCATAACTCATCTCGTCGGAGGCAGCATCTAGATCTGAGAATTGGAGAGTGAGGCCTCCAATGCCTTCTTGCGCGTCAAAGTCAAAGAAGGAATCGTCGACGGCACGTTTTCGCTGAAGAACATACGTATGCACCTCCTCTGAATTGGGGTCCAAATCAACAAGAAGACTGACTCCTCCACTATCTGGAACAGAAGCGCGTCTGAGGGACGTGAATTCGGGAGCGCCGGGGTAAGAGAAGTCCAGAGAACGTTGATTGGAGCGTATGGTGGTGCCGGAAGTGGCTGAAGCTAGAATTTCATAGCGAAATGTGGATCCGAAGGTGGCTCCTTCATGGGTATAGGAATCAGCTGAAGCGTCCAGTGAGGCCAACATGAACCCGTTGCCCCAGTTGCCGCTCCCCGTTGGAGACTCTTCGGTTGCCCAAACGGAATATCCGAAAATCTCTTCACTGATGTTGAATCCACCGGTCCAGTTTAAATAGGCCTCATCGGAGCAAGGCAACCGGCTCGCGTTCAAGTGGACGGAGCTCGCGCAAAAGGCGCCGGCGGCTCCAGGGTCGGGCTCATTGTTGACGAAGCACGAGTCGAACGCTGCAACGTTGTATGAATCAATGGAAGATTGCGTGTTCGAATTGACGTCAAGGTAATATGTGGTCCAGGTTGAATACACCGTGTCGATGGCCATTTGAAACCCGCCGTTGCACCGATAGATGATGTAGCCTGCGAGGTCATTTGCTGCACTGGGCTCCCAGTGGATCACCACCAATTGTGAGAGGCTGTCAACATTGATGTATGAAATGACCGGCGGATCCGGGTCCAGCTCGTCACTGATGGAAGAGCCCGCTTGATTTGATTTTTGGTCGCAATCAGAATAGGGGTTGCTCTTGAAAATGCGAAAATTCAAATCTCCGCTGCAATCCTCTACTTCATACTCGTAGCTCATCATGCCCCCGTTGTCTTCAATGGAGGTGATGGTATTCCAAACGCCCGCGTCATCTTCCAGTTGGATTTCCATATCACCCCCCTCCGTTTCGGCGCTCGCTAAACGGGGGCTATTGAAGTCCAATGAAGCCATCCCAGGCGTTAGGGAGGGTTCTGCGGTCAAGTGAATGCTGCAGAGCGTATCACTCGAGGTTCCGAAAACGCCCATCGGGCCCTCGGTCACGACGAAATAGCAGAGCTCCGTCGTGTTGGCATTGTACGTAGTATTGACAAAACCGGGATTTGCCGGATCTGTTGGGTTGTCGATGAGATAGGTATCCAATACCAACCCCGCCGAAGGTTCAAAAATGTGCAGTGTATAGGATTCGAAGACTCCAACAGGGTCAACAGTCTGCGTCCAATTGACAGTCGCATTGCCCGCTTGATTGACTTCGACGCACATCATATCGGATTGCAACTGCCCCAGCAGAAGGTGGTTCGCACCGACGAAGAGCCCCAAAAGGAAGAGTGAACGTGTTGAAATCATGCTAAGCAAAAATACAATGCATTGATACCATGATTACAAGACGCTTGTTTTACGTTGTTTGTTGCACGGTGTTAACAACGAGAGGTTACGACTGAGCTTCGGGTTCGTCGCCGTATTTGGCACCGCCATACCCATACCCATACCCATACCCATACCCATACCCATACCCATACCCGTATTTGTAGGCATATTTCGCATAAACTGAACCCCAGCGTGTCATTCGGATGTTATTCAGAATGAATGAAGCGTGGCTGAGGTTGTTCTGTGCCAAAGCTTCTTCTAGATGTTTGACGCCTCTTTTGTTGGCCTTCAATGTATTGGTGACGAGCAACCCTGTATCCACCTTGCTCATCAACACCAATGCGTCGGTGATGAGCAAAATGGGAGGTGTATCCAAAATGACGTAATCGTATGTCGAACGCAACTCTTGAAGGAGGACATCAAGACGGTCGTTCAAAATCAATTCGGAGGCGTTGGGAGGGACGGGTCCGGCAGTGTAGACATGGAGCGAATCTACGGGCCCCAATTGCTGCATCTCTGACACCGAACAACGTCCAATGAGGTAGGAACTCAATCCAAGTTGATTCGACAACTTGAAGTTCTTGTGCACTTTGGGTTTGTGCATATCAAAGTCAACCAAGGCGACTTTTTTGCCTGTTTTTGCGAGGACCGTGGAAAGGTTGGCAGCCACGAAAGACTTGCCTTCTCCTGGATGCAATGAGCTCACCAAAATGGTGTTCGCTCCTTCCTTGGCCAGGAGGTACTGCAGATTGGTCCGCAAACTTCGAAAGGCTTCCGTGATCTGCGAGCGGCTATCCGCTAAGATGGAAATGGGATTTTTCTCAGCATCCGGATAATGAGGCAATCCTGCTACAACGGCGATATTCGAAACCTCACGGAGTTCTTGCGTGGATTCAATGCGTTCGAATAAGAGCATCCTTAAGAAGGCAAATGCTAGGGCGATCAGGGCTCCGGTCAGGGTATTCGAGCGAATGGTTCCGCGCTTATCGGGCCCAATAATGCCTCCTCCACGAGATTTTTCAATGATGACGGCTTGTGGTGCGATGCCTGCCCTAGAAATAACATTCTGCGCCCGGGATTCGAGCAAGAAGACATAGAGTTTTTCATTGACTTGTAGCTTGCGCTCCATGTGAATGATGTCCCGCTGTGTCGCCGGTATGCCACTCAATCGTTGCTCGAGACTGATGATTTGACCACGCAGGTTTTTTCTCTGGTTGATCAAAGCGACTTCCGTATCTCGGATGTACTTCGCTACTGTAAATCGAGCGTTGCTGATGGCGCTATCCAATCTCCGAATGGAAAAGCTATCTTCTGTGACATCCAAGAGGGCAGCGGTGCGCTCAGTGCGCATCTGGAAAAGTTGATTGACCTGCTCGATCAACAGGGCGTCTTCGCCGAATAAATAGGAAGTCGGAGGAAGTCCGGCATCCTCAGTTGCAGTGCTCAAATAGGACTGCAAAGACTTCATGGCCTCAAGGCGCATGTCCAATTCTCGTTCACCGCTCTCCAATTGGACGAGGCTGTTGAAGAAATCCGTTTGCTCCCGGGTGAGATCAAGAATGTCATTTTGCGCTTTAAAGCCATCGACTTGAAGCTCAAGACTGTCCATGATGCTGACCAACTCGTCCAATTGTCGATTGATGAACAACTCGGTCTTCAAGCTCGACTCAAGGCGGGCTTCTTTGGTGTATTCGATGAATATTTCACTCAGAATATTTAAGAATTCTTGCCCTCGGCCAGGCAGGGTGCTGGAGGATTGGAGGGTCAAGATGTTGGTGCCTTGGACATTGTTCACGCGCAAAGAACCACGCATCTGCCCAATGCGTTGGGATCGGTTGTAAACGCGGAAACGAAAATGTTGTCTTCGCGCTTCTTCTAAGGCTTCGGTGTTGATGCCTTTTTCCTTGTTGCCGCTGTAGTTGAAGACCTTACTGTCCGTAAAATCAATGGTCAAGGCCAAATTCGGACCCTCTATGGGGACGCCAAACGCGTAACGCTCTTCTGTGACCTCGCCGTTGGGTAGGGTGTAACGCAGCAAGTAATGCGCTTCGTCTTCAATGAATAAATCGATGTCTCGCTCCAGGAAAGAGCGATTGAACAACTCGGGGTTGGCACGAATGAGAATGTTATTGTACCCTGAGACTTGACTTGTGCGCAACCGCCCGACAAAGTAGTAATCAATGTCAAGACTCATTTTGTCTACCGCCCGTCCGACCAAGTCAAAAGACCGTAAAATCCGTTGTTGGTCTTTGGTTTCTGAGGACATCTGTCCCCATGAAGAGGCTCCCCCAACAGCTCCCATCATCTTTTTCTGGTAGTCCAATTCCTTTCCCGCGTCGAGTAAGATTTCAGACGAGGCACTGTAGATGTCCAGTTGCCGGTGCGTGACCAGTCGGCCTGTGATATAGCCTGCTCCTGCCAGCAATGCAACCAGCCACCAGTTCTTGATAGCCAGTTTGATGTAAGGCCTGAGAGCACTGAGTGAAATCAGACTGGAGTTTTGGTTCGTTGTGTCCGCCATGCGCTCGCAAGTTCGCAAGGAATTGATTAGTGTGGGAAAAACGAAGGGATGAATTTAGTGGAATCTTACGGCTCATGTTATAAACAGGGTAGAGTTGCAATTTCACGTGCTTCTGTAGTCCATGTGTTTTGGTGAATGAAGTGATTTCTAGTGCCCTCCTATGGAAGACAAGTCTTTTGGGATTGCATGATTAAATTCGTCGGATGAATGAAAAACTGAAGGGGTCTTGGTTTCCGGAGGTCGCGTTGGAGGGGAGTGGATGGAACGCCCTGTCGGATTCAAGTCGATTGTGGCTGTATGTAGCGGACCGCATGTTGTCCTCTATAGAGTGTCAGCGTGTGGCGGAGGAATTGGAAAGGTTCACAGCAGAATGGGCTGCCCACGGCACAGAGCTCCATGCCAGCTGGAAATTGCAAGGTTCACGGGTTGTGGCGATTGCCTTGGATGAAAGCCGGCATGGCGCCTCGGGTTGCTCCATTGATGCGTCAATTCGATGCATGCAAGGGCTCAGTGAAGTGGGATCGCCTTCTATTGACTGGCTAAGGCGTGATTGTGTTTTGTTTTGCCAGGCTGAATCCGATTTTTGGGAAGAGATGAACTTATCTGCATTTTGGAGGGCTCGTAAAGCAGGATTGATTCAAGATGACACGGCGGTGTTGAATGCGCTTTGCTCAAACAAGGGAGATTGGGAGGTTGAGTGTTTTCATGACTTTTCTGCAAGTTGGCACCGTGATATGTGGCAATAACTTGTAAATAGCTCATTCTCAATAGTTTTTAGCTTAAATCGAGCAAGGTGTAGATTCGGTAAATCGCATTGAATAATCTTTCAATTGTCTGAAAACCGCGATGAAGTAATTTTCGCCTGTGCTTATTTTCCGTTGTGATTTGTTGGTTTTATTAAAAGCTTGGGCTACATTTAGCCCGAATCATTGTGTCTCTTAACAAAGTTTAGATATGCTGTGATGAATGAAAACAGATCGATTGTTGCTGTGAAAGGCTTTCAGAGTGTGTCAATCGGTTAGTGTGGAGTTAAATGTTGTTGCAAAGGCTTGAAAAGTTGAGCCCACCAAATTGTCTGAAAATTCTAACCAAAACCAAATCAAATGTTTAACACGTTTACAAAGTGTTGTGGCATCGTAGCGATGTTCGCGCTTTATCTTTACTCAGCACCCGCGGCCTATGGGCAGTGTGATGCCAACGAAGTGACTTTGTCACTTGTGTTCGATAACTATGCAAGTGAAACCAGTTGGGATATTGCCGATGGCGCAGGAAACGTCATTGCATCCGCTGCTCCAGGTGATTACTCTGGGACGACTGCGGAAGCAGTTGTGTGCTTAGTAGACGCTTGTTACACATTGACCATGTATGACCAGTACAATGATGGCATGTGCTGCGCTTATGGTGATGGATCATATTCATTGACTGATGTAGACGGCAACGTCCTCGCTTCAGGCGGTGATTTTGGTGGAGCTGAATCAACAGACTTCTGCATTGGTGTCGTATTGATTCCAGGTTGCACTGACGCTGAGGCAATCAACTTCAACCCGGATGCCGGTGAAGACGATGGTTCTTGTGAATTTCCTTCATGTGATTGGGCTGGCAACTTTTGCTATGACTCAAGCCAAAACTTCGTGTCCTATGGTTACGCTGTTGCTCCTGCGGGACAATCGATCTTCTTGTTGATCAACTCAGGTCAAATCGAGGACTACTGGGATCAAATTTATGTGTATGACGGATTGGACTTGGCTACTGCCAATGTCTTGTGGTCAACAGGTTTCACATCTGTAGCCGGTAACCAGGATATCTCTGGAACCTTTATTGAGTCTCCAACCGGCGTTGTTAACATCGTTATGGACTCTGATGGCTCTGGCTCTTGCGCGGCCTCAGGCTACACACCCATTGACTGGGTAGCTGCTTGTGCTTTCCCAGGTTGCAACGATACGGCAGCATCGAACTTTGATCCTTATGCAACGGAAGATGATGGCTCTTGCCAGTACGTTGGCTGCACAGACGCTACAGCTTGTAACTTCGATCCTGCTGCGCAAATTGATGATGAGTCTTGTGCTTTTGAGGCGTTGACTATTTCGATTACTCCAGACAACTATCCAGGTGAAACTTCTTGGGATCTTGTAGATGCTGAAGGCATGATGATCGCTAGTGGCGGTTCAGTAGGTGGAGATTTCTGTG
>ERZ887942.1559-NODE-1559-length-15557-cov-5.437234_pt1 | contig 15557 bp, 10 predicted proteins | sample MGYA00521099_ERZ887942 | MGnify/ENA primary metagenome ERZ887942 (study PRJEB32303, sample SAMEA104408605) | aquatic metagenome | biome: Brackish water; feature: Pelagic; material: water | place: Baltic Sea | collected 2014-06-07T06:48:00 | depth 16,251 m ... | reverse complement strand
AATGATATTTGTAACCAGTTGACTTTCAATGACCTTTAACTGGACGCTAGTGACCATCACCCTAATCCTACAAAGACCCTCAACTAACAACAATTCGGGCAAATCCTTAACAAGATCTGCCTAAACACTAAATACTCAAGAAACTCAAATCATCATGGACGTTGATAACATCGTAAGCTGGCTTCAAACAGACGGAGTCGATATCCTCATTAAAATCGCAATTGCGGTAGTCATTTTCTTGGTTGGAAAATGGATCGCTAGGAAAATCACGAATATCATTAAAAAAGGTATGGAAAAGGCCAATATGGACGCAGCCTTGGTTTCATTCCTTGGAAACGGCGTATTCATGATTCTCATGGTCTGTGTGGTTTTAGTAACCCTTGATTACGTAGGTGTAAAGACTACCTCTTTCGTAGCCATCTTGGGTGCCGCCGGCTTGGCCGTTGGTTTAGCGCTGCAGGGCTCATTGGCGAATTTCGCTTCTGGGGTACTTATTATCATGTTCCGTCCTTTCACGGTTGGTAATGCAATTGATGCCGGCGGAGTTTTTGGAATCGTTGAAGAGATCAGCATTCTGACCACCAACATGAAGACTCCTGACAACAAAGTAATTATCGTTCCCAATTCACAAATTATGGGCGGAGCGATCACTAACTTCTCCAAGAAAGAAACACGGCGCGTAGACATGGTATTCGGGTGTGGATACGACGACGATATCAAGAAAGCAAAAGCGTTACTTGAAGACATTCTCCAAAAAGACGAACGCATCCTCAAGGACCCAGCCTACACGGTCGGCGTATCTGAATTGGGTGATAGCAGCGTAAATTTTGCGGTTCGTCCCTGGGTCAATGCCGCAGACTACTGGAATGTTTTCTTTGACACTCATGAAACCGTAAAAATTCGCTTCGACGAAGAGGGCCTGAGCATCCCTTACCCACAGAGCGATGTTCACATGTTTCCTGCTGCCGTCGAAGACGACAAGGCCGCCTCATAAAGGAATCACATATTTATACCCAAAGCCCGACTACGAAAGTAGTCGGGCTTTCTTTATTTAAACGACAGAAGTCCCGAGTTCTCGCAGTGTCACTAGACTCTCATCTCTCAATTCATGGATCTCCTCAAAACTCTGAAGCCGGCTAATACGATTCCTGAGCTTCCTAGCTCCGGGAAAACCAGCCACGAACGAAACCAGGCGCCCTTTCATAATTCCAAGTATCATGTCTGTACGTAAGTGAGCATAGTGCCCACGCATAATCTCCGCATAGCGAAGCACATAGTCCCACCGTTCCTCGACGGACGGAGGGCTTGATGGCTCTCCAGTTTCAAGCAGCGACTTCAGGTTTTCGAAAAGCCATGGATTCCCAATAGCCGCCCTCCCTATCATCAAACCATTTACTTGGTACCGTTCACGAAGTTCACGAATATCGTATTGGTAATTAATGCTCCCGTTTCCAATGACAGGTATTGAGATTTCAGCGGCCGTCTCATTAATAATATCCCAATTGGCATCACCTTTGTAACCTTGAGCCTTGGTCCTCCCATGAATCGCCAAAGCCTGAATGCCTACCGACTCGAGAAGCCGTCCCGCCTCCGGAGCCACCAGCGATTCACCGTCCCAACCGATTCGAATTTTAGCGGTAACAGGACAATCGGGTAATGCCTTCACGACCGACTCGCAGATATTTCCTAACAACGGCAGATCTCGCAGCAATGACGATCCGGCATTCTTACAGGTCACCTTCTTCGCAGGGCACCCGAAGTTCAGGTCGATAAACGTCGGATTGAGCCGGTCGACAATCATCCGCGCGGCATCAGCCATCACATCCGCTTCAGACCCAAAAATCTGAATCCCCATCGGCCGCTGATCCTCTGTAAACTCAATCGAATTCCAGGTTTTGGGATCTCCACGTAATATCGCATCCGCCAATACAAACTCGGACACAACTACATCTGCACCCTTTTCCTTACACAGCTTCCTAAACCCTATGTCGGTAAACCCGGCCATAGGTGCCAAATACAGAGGAAAATTCCCATCCTGAAACCAAGGAAGCATGCCGGTAAGATGGATTTCGAATTGCCGCTGTCAAGCGATGCATTTCCTCTCCTCTGCAGAGGTAATCCTGCTAAAAATCGCGCCCGATCTTAATAGTGCCTAAATCAATCACCGGTTTTGGCTTCGCCTTTTCAGCAACCTGATTCGGATTTATCAAACGCCAGATCGCTTTCACGTGCTTATCTACTTTCTGAGGAGAGATCGCCAACGGAGTGCCCAATTCTTGAGCGAACACACTCACTTGGAGCTCTTCAAGCAGCCAGCGAAGCTGAAGTATTAGGCCCTTCCCCGAATTTGGGAAATTCGGGTCCTCTTGCCACGCCAGGTATTGCGATTTCAACGGCTTTAAAGGTTCGGCTCGCCTTTGATCCTTTTCGGGATCGTTGAGATACCGTTTCCTCCTAATCTCCATTGCTTTCAAATAACGGGGAAACTCCAAAAGCTGTTTGTAGGGCGTAGTGATTAGAAAATCCTTGGAAACCAGTCGGGACAGATCATCCGCCATACCCGCATAGCCCCGCTTCTCAACCGTCAATCGCTGACGTTCTTTGAAAATCACTTTCAGATGGTCGCAATAGCAAGGAACGAGTCCTTTCAGCTCCTTTCGGATTCTTTCCAGCAACGAATCAGCCCAGGATTTTCTCAGCGGCAAAATCGTATCGGATCTAAACAAATGCTTACAGAGGTGCACATAACTATGCTTCTCCAGCGTTTCTGAATGCAGAAAGGCCACACACAAAGGCGCTAACTTCCTGACGTCTTTCAGATCTTTCTGCAGCCACGCGAGCTCATAACGCAGCATATGCTGCAGTAAAACCGGTAATGACCTACGTGTCTCCAAGTCGGCTTCTTCTTTTGATTTGTATAATAGAACATCACACCCCTCCTTTCCCTTGGAAAATCCAGGATATCCGAAAACCGGTACACCACCAAAGTGACTGACCTCTACCCGTTCAGGTAAATCCCCAAACGACCAGTCTTTCAACCCACTTAGGCCCCACTTACGTTGAGCAATCGTCCAGGCATCTTCATCCTTCTTTTCCTTACGGTGTTCAATCGCCGCATTACGTATACGCGCTTTAACTTCAGACGAGATGCCTTCAACCGATCGGGCACTGGCGATCGCCTCATCGTTATCATTTACGACTTCCAATCGAACTTTCAGATGATCAGGAATCGCGCTGTAATCCCAGACTACGGATGGTATACCGATTCCGTATTTCTCCTTCACAATTACACTCATGGCGTCAGCCAGTGAATAATCACCGGGTTGGATGAACGACATGATCTCTTTAGCCTTTTCGCCTAATGGAAACAATTGACGGCGAATGTCCTTAGGTAGCGCTCGCAATAAAGCATCAACTTTTTGCTCCAGATAACCGGGGACCACCCAATCCAGAGCACCCGCTTTAAATGAATCAAATGCATGCATCGGCAGTCGAAGCGTGGCTCCATCCTCTAACTCACCGGGTTTATAGGTATAGTAAAGCGGGCGTTCGCCGCCCGGGGTTTCTATGGATCTTGGGAACTGCTCTGACTCCAATTCAGCGGCCTGCTCACCGATCAAAACAGACTCAGAGATATATAAATCTTCTTCACGATGTTCCTTTAACCATCCCTGCAGATCCTGAACGGAACCCACATTCTGAATACGTTTACTGTAGAATCTGCAAAGAGTCTCTTCGAGGCCGAAGATCCCAGACTTACGCATACGAGCCTGCATTTGCTCAACCGACTCAAGAACCGCCTGGTTATGCTCCCGGAATTTGAATGTGGTTCGTAGAGTTTCACCTAACAAACCTTCACGAATAAAGATATCCGTCGCCTCTTCCGGGTTCACCTTTACGTAGCCAACCCGCCGAACATCTACCTCCAAGCCGAGGAGAATAGAACGCTCCTTTGCGACGACCCGCTCTCCCTTCTCATCCCATGTAGGATCGCTGTAACGGCGCTTGATTAGATGAGCGCCCAGCTTGGGGAGCCAATCCGGATCAATACCTGCGACGGTGCGCGCATAGACCTGGCCGGTTTCAACTATCTCGGAAGCAACAATCCATTCAGGCGTGCTCCCTTCAACTACCTTACTCACCTGCGCTCCCGCATTCTTTTTCCGAAGCTCCCGACTTGCCTTCTTGTCGAATAATCCAGAGCCGGGGAAAATCATAGCTTTCCGGTTACGGGCAGCCCGGTAGTGGTTTCCCATGTCCTTCAAACAAACGTTGCTTAAAAGCCCTGCTACAATTGAGCGGTGAATCGCTTCATAATCTACGTTCTTTCCGCTGCGCTGGTATTCACCCAGCTCCTTCATCACCAGGACCAGTTGCTGATGAACATCCCGCCATTCACGCATTCTTAAATAAGACAAAAAATGACTCTTACAAAACTTCCTCAACTGATTCTGAGTCAGCTTCTCGGTCTCATCGTGATAGGCAGCCCAAATATTATAAAGGGTCACAAAATCGGACGTATCATCGCGAAACTTTTTGTGCATGGCATCCGCTTCCTCTCGCTTTTCCTCGGGCCGTTCACGCGGATCCTGAACACTCAATCCCGCTGCAATGATCAACACTTCCTCTAAAGCCCTCTCCCTCTTGGCTTCCAGTATCATGCGACCCACTGTGGGGTCCACCGGCAGGTGCGCCAATTGTTTGCCCAACGCCGTTAACCGATGATTGCCTTTCTCAACTTCGAGGGCACCCAATTCGACCAGGAGTTGGTAGCCTGATTGAATCGCTCGAGGACTCGGCGGATCGATAAACGGAAAGGTCTCGATCTCGCCCAATTCAAACACCTTCATTCTTAAAATTACAGCAGCAAGATTCGACCGCAGGATTTCTGCCTGTGTATATTCGGGACGTTTATCAAAATCATCTTCTGAATAAAGACGAATACAGATGCCATTCTCAACCCGACCGCAACGCCCCATCCGTTGGTTGGCACTACTCTGGGATATAGGCTCAATCGGCAGACGTTGAGTCCTCGTTCCAGCACTATAGCGACTCAAGCGAACGTACCCAGTATCCACCACAAATCGTATTCCCGGAATCGTGAGCGAGGTCTCTGCAATATTCGTTGATAGAATAACTTTCCTTCCCGGTGACCTGCTAAACACCTTTTGCTGATCTCCTGAAGAAAGCCGACCGAATAGCGTTAAGACTTCTACCCGTTTCCAGCGTCGCCCCACCAAAGCATCTCGCGCTTCACGGATGTCTTTCTCCGCTGGGAAAAACACGAGAACGTCTCCTCTCGATGTCTCTTCGATCAGTTGCTCAACGGCAGCCACCGCCCCATCGATATAGCTACCACTACCTCCGGGCAGAAGCTCATCAATCGGCAGATACTCCAAATCAACCGGAAACATCCGACCGGATACCTCAATAATCGGAGCGCCCCCAAACGCCCTCGAAAAAGACTCAGTATCAATCGTCGCAGAGGTTATGATAATCTTAAGGTCCGGACGCTCTTTCCTCAGCTGATTTAAATACCCCAACAAGAAATCGATATTCAGACTCCGCTCGTGAGCTTCATCGATGATGATCGTATCATATTCCAACAATAGCCGATCACCGTGCACTTCCGATAGCAACATCCCGTCTGTCAGGAACTTTACTCGCGTGTGCTTCGACGTCTTATCTGTAAACCGAATCTTTGCCCCTACTTCTTTCCCCCAGTCCACTTTCAACTCCTCCGCCACTCGCTGCGAGACAGACAACGCAGCGATCCTCCGTGGCTGCGTACAGGCGATCTTACCTCTCACCCCCAACCCAGCATCCAGACAGAGCTTGGGTAACTGGGTCGTTTTTCCTGAACCGGTCTCACCGGCTATGACAACGACCTGGTTATCCTGTATCGCTTCACGAATCCGCTCCCGATGTTGGGAAATAGGAAGCGCTTCTGGAAACGAAATAGACGGAAGCCTCTCTAACCTCTCCGCGCAGATTTTCGCAGAAGCCTCAGCTTCCTTTAAAAACCCACGTAGTTTGATCGTCACCGCTTCGGGATTCCTCGGCGGCAAAAGTCGCTCAACCGATCTGCGTACCCGCCAATGGACCGCTACCTCACATGTGGGTAGTATTCGTTCCAATATTGCAGCCTGTTCCTTCCAGTCCATTTCAGTGACTGACCTTGGAATCTCAACAACCTGGTATCAATGAATAAAACAGAACGTTTTCCTCAGCCTACTGGATTGGCAAGCGACCTAGATACAAATATTGGATTAACGCAACTTTACCAACAGATCCTTGCTATCAACCTGATCGCCTGCATGGACCTCGACGCTATCCACGATGCCGTCACACGGTGCGTAAATCGTAGTTTGCATCTTCATCGCTTCGAGAATCGCGAGCTTTTCGCCCTGCTTCACCTGGTGACCCACGGTCGCAGAAATACTGCTGACCATTGCAGGAATCGGTGCACCAATCTGCTTCTTGTCTGCAGAATCTGCCTTCACGCGGCGCTTCGACTCACTCTTCACGGATTTATCCAGGATCACACATTCGCGGGCCCGCCCATTTAACTCAAAGGTTAGAACACGCGCACCATCTTCATCGTGCTCACTCACGTTTATGAGTTTTACGATGAGCGTTTTACCATCTTCGATTTCGACTGAGACTTCTTCCCCCAGTTTCAATCCATAGAAAAAAGCAGGTGTCGGCAGCACATCCGCTTCTCCGAACTCATTGATAAACTTCACGAAGTCTTTGAACACCTGCGGATACATAAGGTACTCATACAACTCATCGTCTGAACACTTCTTATGGCGGGTGATGGCCGTAACTTCTTCACGCACGGTTTCCAGATCGACCTTTGCAGCCCGAGCACCCGGACGACCTCGGAAAGGCTTGCGGTCACCGAGCACCACTTTTTGAACGGCCTTGGGCCATCCTCCTTGGGGCTGCCCCAAACCACCCGACAACATATCAATCACTGATTCGGGAAATGCCGTCCCAGGTGCGAGATTGACCAGATCCCTGGGCTCTACCCCCTTGGTCAACAGGAACATTGCCAGATCACCAACTACCTTACTGCTGGGGGTTACTTTCACGATATCCCCCAAAATTTCATTTACCTCTTCGTAGTAACGAACGACTTCGGGCCAGCGCGTACCAAGCCCCAATGATCGTGCCTGCTCACGCAAATTGGTATACTGCCCACCCGGCATTTCGTGCTTGTAGACTTCAGCGCTTCCAAATTTCGGACTCGTATCAAACGGTTCGTAGAACTGTCGCACAGCTTCCCAATAAATAGAAAGCTCATCGAGGAATGTAAGATCCAATTGAGTGTCCCGCTTATCACTTTTTAGCGCGTGAACGATTGAATTGAGGTTTGCTTGTGCCGTAAGGCCCGACATCGAGGAAATCGAGAGATCCACCACATCCACACCCGCTTCGGCCGCTTTGATAATTGAAGCCGCGGCAATACCACTGGAGTCGTGGGTATGAAAATGAACCGGAATACCTACCTCATTGCGCAATGCCTTGATGAGCTTGTAGGCCGCATTCGGATGACAAATTCCTGACATATCTTTGAGCGCCAAAATATGGGCCCCCATAGATTCGAGCTCCTTCGCCATCTTGACATAATACTCCAGCGAGTATTTGTCCCGTGAAGAATCAAAAATATCTCCCGAGTAACAGACGGTCCCCTCACAGACTGAGTTCGTATCCTTACGGATCGACTCCATCGCAACCTTCAGATTCGGCAGATAGTTCAACGAATCGAATACGCGAAATATATCCATGCCCGCCTCGGCTGAATGCTTCACAAAACCACGAATTACATTGTCGGGGTAATTTGAATACCCAACTCCATTCGCACCACGCAGTAGCATCTGGAAACAAACATTCGGAATTCTCTCTCGCAGTTTGCGGAGGCGCTCAAACGGACTCTCATGCAAGAAGCGCATGCAGGTATCGAAGGTCGCCCCTCCCCAACATTCCAAACTGTAAAGATTATGGGCATGCTGCGATACACTGTCTGCCACCTCCATCATATCGAAGGTCCGCATACGAGCCGCTATAAGCGACTGGTGGGCATCGCGAAGCGTAGTATCCGTAACTAACAGGCGACGTTGCTTACGTGTCCATTCTGCAAATTTTTCAGGACCGTGCTTATCCAGATAATCCTTGGTACCCGCAGGCTTTTTAGCCTTAGGATCATAATCTGGAATAATCACCGGAAGATCCATCAACGGAACTGGACGCCCTTTTACCTGAGGGTTCCCGTTTACGATCGTCTCTCCCAACAGCTTGAGAAGTTTGGTCGCGCGATCGTGGCGCTTTCTAAATTTAAACAACTCCGGCGTGGTATCAATCAACGTCGTCGTTGCATTCCCGGACTGGAACGTCTCATGAAGAATTACATTTTCCACAAACGGGATGTTTGTCTTCACTCCACGGATACGCATCTCTCGCAGTGCCCGATCCATACGCTGGATCGCCAGAGGAAAGGTCTGAGCCGAAGCCGTAAGCTTCACCAGAAGCGAGTCGTAGAAAGGGGTGATAACGGCTCCAGTATCGCCCATCGCACCATCAAGACGGATCCCGAATCCTGCCGCACTCCGGTAATTGACGATTTTACCATAATCCGGCGCAAAATTTGCCTCTGGATCCTCAGTGGTGATCCGTGCCTGAATAGCATATCCGTTTCGCCCTATGTCTTCCTGCTGAGGTATTCCAACTTCATCGCTGAATAATGAATGACCCTGAGCAATCAATACCTGACTGCGAACGATATCGATCCCCGTTATAACTTCGGTAACCGTATGCTCAACCTGAATACGAGGATTCATTTCGATAAAGAACCATTCGTGAGTATCCAAATCCAACAGAAACTCCACCGTTCCCGCGCTGTAGTAACCGATCGACTTGGCGATCTTTACCGCCGCATCACAAAGCTCAATTCGCACTTTGTTCGGCAAACCGATTGAAGGAGCCACTTCAATTACTTTTTGATGGCGACGTTGCACCGAACAATCCCGTTCGTGCAGGTGAACTACATTACCTTGTTTGTCGCCCAGAATCTGAACTTCGATATGCTTGGCCCGACCGATGTAGCGCTCCAGAAAAACTGCGGAATTCCCAAAGGCTCTTTCTGCCTCGCCCTGCGCCTCTTCAAGCAGCGGCACCAAGTCTTTCGGATCGTTAACCACCCGCATACCGCGACCTCCACCGCCAAATGCAGCTTTGATGATAAGCGGAAAACCGATCTTCTTGGCCAACTTAACCGCCTTCTTTGTGTCGGAAACCGGATCCGGAGTTCCAGGCAAAGTCGGAACATTTGCCTCCTCCGCGATTTTGCGGGCCTCAATCTTATCCCCCATCCGACCCAAAAGATCAGAACTCGGCCCCACAAAGGTAATCCCATTGTCCTCACAGGCCTGCGCGAAATCCGCGTTTTCAGATAGAAACCCATACCCTGGATGAATCAAATCGACGTCCTTTTTCTTCGCCAGACCAATAATACTCTCCACATCCAAATAGGCTGCAACGGGTCCCTTGCCCTTGCCGACCAAGTAGGACTCATCAGCTTTAAACCGATGAACTCCGAAACGGTCCTCATTCGCATAAACCGCAACGGTGCGGTATCCTAATTCTGTGGCACTTCGGAATATCCGAACGGCAATTTCACTACGGTTAGCAGCAAGTAATTTCTTCATGGGCGGGTAATAAGGAGGTAGAAAACGAAGAAGAATGAGACCACCTCACGCCGTGTCAACAGGACATGCAACGCACCAAAACAAACGCTCATTCTTGATTCGATCGCAGAAACATCCGTCTGCCACACAGGCAACAGGTGGTTATTCGGTGAAACCGGACGGCTTGACCTATCCATACCCATACTTCATAATATTTGAAATTTCTTAAGACTGTGAGATTTAGATACCCCATATCGACGTTACTTATAGTCACATTTCTATCGCTCAGCACGGCTTGTACGACCTCAAGTAAGTTTAAAATGGCCGAGACCCGATATCCAATGCAGGGGGACTACTTTATTCATGCTTCTAATGAAACCACAGAAGCAACTATTCATTCCGTAATCGTTTTCAAAGGACCGGGCACATGGAAAGAGAAGGCGTTATGGGACGAATATGTCGTCACAACTAAGAACAATGGATTACACCCCATTGAATTCGCGGGTGCAGAGTTGATCGATATCGAGGGAACGCCTCAATACCCGGGAACCGATCCCTGGTCACTTGAAAAACTCAGTAAAGAAAACTGGAAGCACTACGGGGAAGCTGGAATCAGCCTAACCATGGGTTCGCTCGGAGCCGGCCTAACAGCGGGAACGGCCGGATTATTTTACTACTTAGGCGGAAGCGCTGCCGCCGGAGCAGCCCTCGCCGTCGTGCCTGTAGTCGTGGTCGCTGACCTCGTTTATGTACAGGTGAAAAACGGTCAGAATCGAAAGCTGGTCGACAATGAATTTGAGAGAAGACGTCTCGATCTGCCAATTATTATCGGACCAAACGAATCCATCAGAGGAAGCTTATTCTTTCCACAGGTTCCAGGCCCACTAACATTCAGTATGATATTTAACGTCGAAGCGGACTCCATCGAATTGGAATTCGACCTCCGGGAATCATTAATTGGAAACCTCCACATCGAGTAGAATTCGGCTGATACACCTACACCGGTATTAACTCAAGAGCGTTCACTGTTTGAAAAACTACCCATATGAAAGGCCCTTACCTTGATCGAAGAAACTTTGCCAAGAAAACGGCAGTTATAGGTATTGCCGGATTAAGAGGATCAAACGGATCCGCCACCACCCTCGAGATCCATTCGAGTATCGATATCCTTCAATACACCCTCCGATTCCACAGCAACCTCCTTAACTGACTCCCTGTATTTTAAAATCACCGACTTCGCACCCTGATCACCGTTCAACGCTTTCAAATCCGAAATCACACGAATGGGAAAAACAACGGGATGCCCCCTCGCCCCTTCATAAACGGGGACCACTATTCGGGATTTAGCTTCATCGAAAAAGGCTCTTACAATTTCAAGAACAACCCCAGTCTCCAGCGCCGGCAAATCTCCCAGGCAAACCGAAACTCCAGCAAACCGCGACTCGTCTACAGCTGCCGCCCCTATCGCCAAAGAACTCCCCATACCATCGGTCCAATTCAAATTCCTAACCAACCGAACACCGTACCCATCGAGTAATGACGCCGTATCCTCATGGTCGGCACCTGTAACCACAATAATCTCTCCAAACCCACAGTTGGATAAGACGACTACAACCCGTTCCAGAATCGGAACTCCAACGACCTCAGCGAACAACTTGTTGCTTTGACCAAACCGCTTGGACTCACCTGCCGCCAGGACGATGGCACAAATCGCCTTTCCCGGACGATCATCATCACCTGTCAAAAGCTTATCGGACATCCTCAACTAAACGACCGCCGCGTTACCCCTCAGAGCCGAATTCTTCTTCTCAACCAACTGCGCCACGATACTGATGGCAATCTCGGCGGGCGTTGTGCTTCCGATATCCAGTCCAACCGGTCCATGGATCCGCTCCAACTGACTCTCATCGAATCCTTCAGCCAGCAGGCGCTTCAATCGCGCCGCATGACTTTTTCGACTTCCTAACGCGCCGATATAATTCGCATCGCTTTTTAAAGCGATCTTCAGCGCTTGATCATCAATTTTCGGATCGTGAGTCAGCAGCACGACACTGTCAAATGCACTCAAGCGAACACCTTTTAAAGCCGTTTCCGGCCACTCAGGAATTAAGGAATCGGGAGCCACTTCGAACCGATATTCCTGCGCAAAACTTTCACGAGGATCGATAACGATGGTCTGGTAATTCAACGCCTTGGCAAACTGAACCAAGTGAAGTGAAATATGCCCTGCACCGATCACGAACAATCGATACGGTTGAGATATTAGACGCAAGAGCACCTTCCCATCGGGAGTATCGATTTCACGTGTGTGCCCACGTTCACTCAGCATGCGCTTCGCCGCATCCAACGTTTCGACGCTCCATTCTGATGACTCCCCTATAAACGACTCATCGACCAGCAACCCTTGTTTACCCTCAGCGGATAACCACAAGCCCGTTCCATGAGAATCATGCAAGCGAGTCAGGCCTTCGATTATGTTCGGTTCATAGTCAAAACGCTCCACGCGAACCCCAATTTTTCCACCACAGGAGAAGGCGACTTCCCAAGGAAACCCCTGGCTAGGTCCATACTCGGCCCACCGTGTCTTCCCATCTTTCACACAATCGACCGCCATGTTGATCACTTCGGTCTCGATACAGCCGGCGCTGACCGACCCAATAAAGTGGTCGCCGTGTTCGGAGATCGCTAACACCGATCCTATCCCACGAGGCGATGGATTCCGGGCACTCACAACCGTAGCCAGCGCAAACGGCTGTCCAGATTCAATCCAAGGCTCTAATTGTGACCAGATTTCGTGCATTAGGGCTTTCCTACTTTGACTCAGTGATTAAAACTATCATTGTTAACCCAAACTTTTCATCAATTCACCCTATGGCAACTATACAAATTAACGTAAATGGAGAGAGTCGCGAAATCAGCGATATAGATCCTACAACGCCCCTACTCTGGGCACTTCGCGACCATCTCGGTATGGTCGGAACCAAATTCGGCTGTGGAAAAGGTCTCTGCGGCGCCTGCACCGTCCATCTCAATGGCACGGCCATCCGCTCCTGCAGCACACCCGTTTCTGCCGTGAATGGCCTAAACGTTACGACCATCGAAGGTCTAGCCCACGACGAGGACCACCTCCATCCCCTTCAGGAAGCGTGGATGGAACACGATGTCCCTCAATGTGGTTACTGCCAAGCCGGACAAATGATGAATGCCGCTTCGCTGCTCGCTACGAACCCGAAACCCTCGGACAGCGATATCGACAACGCCATGGCAGGAAACATCTGCCGCTGCGGAACCTACCAACGAATCCGCAAAGCCATTCATACGGCAGCAGGAAATGGAGGTGCAGCGTGAAGAACGATATTTATAGTTACGACCTGATACCGGATGTCGATATGCCGGCAGAATTTGCCAATCACCAAAACCGACGAGCCGCGAGGGAAGCACGAGGCGATGCTCCCTTTATGCCACGCAGACAGTTCCTAAAACTGTCGGGCATCGCAGGTGGCGGCTTAGTGCTAGCCTTTATGATGGCCGGACGCAGTCAATCGGAAGCCGCCCACCACAAGACCGGCGGACAAAAAACGTTTTCTCCCAATGCCTACATTCAAATCAAGCCAGACGGCGAAATCGTAATTGCTGCAAAAAACCCGGAAGTCGGCCAAGGCGTTAAGACCTTCCTTCCAATGATCATTGCAGAGGAACTCGAAGTTCCCTGGGAGTCGGTAACCGTCGTCCAGTCGGAGATCGATAAAGACCGTTTCGGACCGCAATCAGCAGGGGGCTCACAATCTACACCTCGCAATTGGACGCCCCTTCGCCAGGCAGGTGCCGTCGCCCGAACGATGCTGATCAATGCCGCCGCTGCCGAATGGGGCGTCAGCGCAGGATCATTGAAAGCCGATCAGGGATTCATCGTAAATCCAAAGAACGGAAAGAAAATAAGCTACGCAGACCTCGCCTCCAAGGCCGCCACATTGGACGTCCCTGATGCTGAAACAGTAACCTTCAAGGAACGCAGCGAATACAAATTGCTCGGCAAATTTATACCAGGTGTAGATAACCCGGATTTGGTAACCGGAAAGCCACTTTTCGGTATCGATCAGACACTTCCAGGAATGGTCTATGCCGTATTGGTTAAATGTCCGAGTTTCTACGGAAAGGTGAAGCGCGCCAACCTGGAAGACGTTAAAAACATGCCCGGTGTCGTGGATGCATTCATCGTCGACGGTAACAGCGTGGATGGAGAGCTCAGTCCCGGAGTCGCTATTGTGGCGAAGTCTACCTACGAAGCATTCTTAGCAGAAAAGGCACTTCAAGTTTCCTGGGATAAGAGTGAAGCCTCTAATGAATCTTGGGGGGATCTCAAGGAACTGGCCTTGGACCTCACATCGAAGCCCGGTCCCGTCGCTGAGGAGACTGGCGACATGCAAGCTGCGATTGATGGAGCCGATAAGGTAGTCGATGGATTCTACACCTACCCATTCCTATCCCACTCCAATCTGGAGCCGCAAAACTGCACTGCCTGGTTTCACGGCGGTAAAATGGAATTCTGGGCTCCGACCCAAACGCCTCAAGCAATTGCCGGCGCAGTTTCGAGGATACTCGGTATTGCGGAGGAAGACATCATCGTGAATCAAGTCCGCGGAGGCGGTGGATTCGGTAGGCGCCTCATAAATGACTTCGCCTGCGAAGCTGCAGCGGTAGCCCACAAAGTGGACGCCCCCGTCAAGCTGATGTGGAGCCGGGAAGCCGATATGGCCCACGACTTTTATCGCGTCGGAGGTTTCCACAATATGAAAGGCACGATCGACAAGTCCGGCAAGCTGAGTGGACTCCAGGACCGTACGCTTATTTTCACCAACAAAGGTAATGGACGGCCGGTTCGGGGTGGCAATATTCGCGCCGGCAACATCCAGGCACCAGAGATTCCGAATGTCAGAATCGAAGCCCACGAAATCCCACTGATCGTTCCTTGTGGATGGTGGCGGGCACCGACCTCCTGCTCCGTTGCCTGGGTATTCCAAAGCTTTATCCACGAAATGGCTACGGCTGCTGGACGAGATCATCTGGAGTTCTTATTGGAACAATATGGAGAGCCCCGTTGGTTGGGCAAACAAACCTCAAGGGACTTCAATACCGAACGAGCGATCAACGTCACCAAAGCAGCTGCCAAAAAAGGTAACTGGGGTAAAAAGATGAAACAAGGACAGGGCCGAGGCATTGCCTTCTACTTCAGCCACCTTGGTTATTTTGCCGAAGTAGCCGAGGTCACTGTCGACAGCTCCAACAACGTCAAAGTGGACCGCGTAGTAGTCGCAGCCGATTGCGGAATCCTTCTCAATAAGAGTGGAGGAGAAAACCAGGTTGAGGGCTCGGTTATCGATGCGATCAGCACGATGGCCAGCCAGGAAATTACCTTCGAAGAAGGCGCCGTAAAGGAGCAGAACTTCGACGATTTTCCATTACTTCGGATGCCTTCACAGCCCAAGATTGAAATCGAATGGCTGACAACCGAGCACTCGCCCACCGGCCTCGGAGAGCCCGCATTCCCGCCGGCTACCGCTGCCATCACGAATGCTATCTTCGAAGCTACCGGAAAACGCATTCGCACTATGCCGATTTCGAAGGACGGATTCAGGATCGTATAAATTCTTACGGTCAATCACATTTTAAAATGGCGTTGTCGATTGGCAGCGCCATTTTAGTTTTATGACCCCCATCGTTCAAATATCCCTAGATATCGTTGACATCGGCGAAGCACTCGAAACAGCCGAGATGGCTATGCGAGCAGGCGTCGATTGGCTGGAAGCTGGCACACCACTTATAATCGCCGAAGGCATGCACGGTGTCCGGGCCTTACGTAATCGCTTT
>ERZ887942.1558-NODE-1558-length-15582-cov-5.717138_pt1 | contig 15582 bp, 8 predicted proteins | sample MGYA00521099_ERZ887942 | MGnify/ENA primary metagenome ERZ887942 (study PRJEB32303, sample SAMEA104408605) | aquatic metagenome | biome: Brackish water; feature: Pelagic; material: water | place: Baltic Sea | collected 2014-06-07T06:48:00 | depth 16,251 m ... | reverse complement strand
AGATTACCTGGAAACCATGGGAATGTCATTATCCCAAGGTCGAAATTTTGAAAAAGATAGAGCTTCTGATGATAAAGGGGTGATAATCAATCAAGAGCTTGCTAAAAAGCTCGTATTAGAAGAGCCTCTGGGAAAACGTATTTCTCGCTACGGAACACTTTATGAAGTTATTGGCGTAGTCGAAGACTTCAATTACAATACTCTGAAAGAAAAAGTACAACCTCTTGCGATGTTTAGAGGAATAAGCCCTTCCATTATTTCTGTGAAAGCCAAGACTTCTGACTTGAAGGGGCTATTAGCTCAAATGGAATCTAAGTGGACAAACTTTGCACCTAATTTAGCATTTAGGTATGAGTTTATGGACGCCTCTTTTGCTAAAATGTATGAGAACGTATCACGTATCAAAACAATTTTTACCGCCTTTGCAATTCTAGCCATTTTTGTGGCCTGTTTAGGTCTTTTTGCCCTGTCTGCCTTCATGGTAGAACAGCGAAACAAAGAGATGAGTATCCGGAAAATATTAGGGGCTTCTATGCAGTCTATTTTTGAATTGTTAACCAAAAATTTCCTTATTCTTATCCTCATAGCCTTGGCAATCGCAATTCCGGCTGCATATTACCTCATGGATATGTGGCTTATGGATTATGAATATAGAATAGACATAACGTGGCCTACTTTTGCCCTCGCAGGTTTTGCCTCCATTGCCATTGCTCTTATCACTATTAGTTACCATGCTCTTAAGTCGGCCTTAGTAAACCCCGTAAATAGCCTACGAAATGATTGATTAAAGCTATGGCGTTTTTGAATTTGCCTGTGGATTTCCAATCAACTCCACGTCGATTCGTGCAATTCTAATTATTAATTGACCTAAAGAAGTACTATTAAAGTCGCTATCTATCAATAAACGGAATCATAATTCATATTTAAAGGATTTCCTTATTTTTGATTAATGCTCAAGCGACTATAATGATTTTCAAGAAAAAATTACTGCTGTTTTTAGCAGCAAGTGTATTACTATATATTCAATTGTCGTGTTCAGGTGGAGACACCCTTGAAAACGAAATTCCTGATGTCGTGGACTACAATCTCCATGTTCGTCCAATTTTATCAGACAATTGTTTCTCATGTCATGGTCCAGATGCCAACAAACGAAAAGCTGGATTAAGACTAGATATTGCTGAGGAAGCCTATAAGGCCCTGCAAGAAACGCCGGACGCACATGCCATAATACCAAATAGGCCCAATAATTCGGAAGTTTATAAAAGGCTTATTTCAAAGGACCCTGAGCTTAGAATGCCACCGGTTTCCTCTAATCTCAATTTGAGAAACTCAGAAATAGAGATTATTGAGAAATGGATTAAACAAGGTGCCGTGTATAAGCCACACTGGGCTTTTGTAGTCCCTCAGAAAACAAAACTACCAGCGGCTAAGGATGCGAAGTGGGTAGAGAATGAGATAGATTATTTTGTACTAAATAAACTAAAACAAAATGGTCTAGAACACCAAAAAGAAGCGGATAAAGAGAGCCTTTTGAAAAGAGTAAGTTTTGACCTTACAGGATTGCCGCCTAGCATTGAATTGATGGATAACTTTTTGGCAGATGAAAGTGAGCAAGCTTACAAAAAAGTTGTTCAAAAACTTATAGATAGTCCCGCCTATGGAGAAAAAATGGCCGTCTATTGGATGGATATCGCACGATTTGCGGATTCTCATGGATTCCAGGACGATAGCTATCGAAGCCAATGGCCTTGGCGAGATTGGGTCATTCATAAGTTCAATCAGAATATGCCTTATAATGAATTTGTAACATGGCAAATAGCTGGAGACCTTCTCCCAAATGCTAGTCAAGAACAGGTACTGGCAACAGCCTTTAATCGCAATCACAAAATCACGGAAGAGGGAGGAATTATTGATGAAGAGTATCGAGTATCTTATGTGGCCGACCGCACCAATACTTTTGGCAAGGCTTTCATGGGGGTAACAATGGAATGTGCCACATGCCATGATCACAAATACGACCCAATCTCTCAAAAAGACTATTATCAGCTTTTTGCGTTTTTCAATAATATTAAAGAGCGAGGCAGGGAATCGGTTGTTGGTGGGCCAGAAACCTATGCGAAAGTTCCTTTTATGCAGATAAGCAATGCTGCAACCGATAGTATAATGACTTTCATAAATAAGAAAGATACTAATCAGCTTATTGTTTCCATCATGGGAGAAATACCCGATAGTACGCGTCCTACCTATATTTTACAGCGAGGGGCCTATGACCAACACGGAGATGAAGTCACTCCAAATGCTCCGAGCTTTATTTTACCTTTTGAGGAAGGCCTTCCAAAAAATAGATTGGGTTTATCCAAATGGCTTTTTGATTCACAAAACCCATTAACAGCCCGGGTTTTTGTAAACCAAATATGGCAAGAGTTTTTCGGCCAGGGATTGGTAAATTCTGTAGGGGATTTTGGAATGCAAGGCAGTTTACCAAGCCATCCAGAATTACTTGATTGGTTGGCTGTAGATTTTATAGAGCATAATTGGGATGTCAAAAGGCTATTAAGCCAAATCGTAAGTTCCGCCACTTATCGACAATCCGCAGAATTAGATGAAGAATCACTGAAGAAGGACCCAGAAAACATTTGGCTATCAAGAGCCCCAAGATTCCGACTCAAAGCGGAGTTTATGAGGGATCTAGTGCTTGCCACTAGTGGCTTAATAACCAGGAAAATTGGTGGCCCTAGTATAAAACCATATCAGCCAGATGGACTCTGGGAAGGAGCTTCCTCTGGAAGGGGAATATTGGCCATGTACAAACAAGATCATGGAGAAGATTTATATCGTAGAGGTTTATATTGTTTTATCAAAAGAACAGTTCCTCCACCGGCAATGACCATTTTTGATGCAAGTAATAGAGACCAATGCGAGGTCGGTAGATTAATGACAAATACACCATTGCAGGCTCTGGTTCTTTTAAATGACCCTACCATTCTTGAAGCTTCTAGAGTATTTGCAGCCAAGCTTTTGAAAGAGAAATCAGATACAGAAGAAAAGGTTTATAAAGCCTTTAGAGCCATTGTCTGTCGTAAGCCAAGCCCTAAAGAAATTGATATATTGACAAGTTTTGTAGTCCAAAAAAGGGAAACCTTAACAGAGAAAAGTGCTCATGATTTACTTCAAATTGGGGAGTACCCGCAAGACGAATCTTTGAGCAGTATTGAAGTGGCAGCACTCATGCAGACCATTTCTATCATTTATAATATGGAAGAGACTTTCAGTAAAACTTAATATGGAAAAAGAGCTTTTTGAAAACGGTCTTACACACAATAGGAGAAGATTTCTATCCAAAGCTAGCTTGGGCTTAGGTACCCTTGCCCTTGGTTCATTACTAACACCTGGCCTTTTTAAAGGAAAAGGTGAAGATGAACAGGCATTTACCCCAGGAATCCCAAGTTTTGCCCCGAAGGCGAAAAGAGTTATCTATTTATTTCAAAATGGTGCTCCGTCACAGCTTGAGACATTTGATTATAAGCCTAAGCTTACAGACATGTTTGGTCAGGAATTACCCGATTCTGTGAGAGGAGAGCAAAGACTCACAGGTATGACCGCCGGGCAATCCTCTTTCCCATTGGTTGGGTCTTTTACTGGATTTAAACAATATGGGGAGTCTAGGGCATGGATTAGCGATCTGTTCCCTTACACTTCCAAAATCGTAGATGACCTTTGTATCATAAGGTCCATGCATACAGAGGCTATTAATCATGACCCCGCACTTACTTTTTTACAAACAGGTGCTCAACAAGGAAATAGGCCTAGCATGGGAGCATGGCTAAGCTATGGTCTCGGAAGCGAAAATCAGAATTTACCGGCGTTTACTGTTTTACTTTCTAGAGGTATTGGAAATGGTCAAGGTGTCTATTCCAAATTGTGGACCAATGGCTTCTTAGAATCTACACATCAGGGAGTTCAATTTAGCAGCGGGGAAGATCCCGTTCTATACTTAAAGGACCCGAAGGGTATGAATCGGGAAGAAAGAAGAGAACTTTTAGACAACCTAGCTGAGCTCAACCAACTTTCTTATGATAAAATAGGAGACCCAGAAATAAGTGCCAAAATTAAGCAGTACGAAATGGCTTATCGCATGCAAACGGCCGTGCCTGAGATCATGGATGTTTCTAAAGAGCCTGACAGTATTGTAAAACTATATGGGCCTGAGTGCCTTGTGCCAGGCACATTCGCAGCAAATTGCCTTTTGGCCAGGAAGTTATCCGAAAATGGTGTCAGGTTTGTGCAGCTCTACCACCAAGGCTGGGATCAACATGGAAATCTTCCTTATGAAATTACCAGTCAAGCCATGGACGTAGATCAAGCTTCGGCCGCACTGGTTACCGATCTAAAGCAACGCGGCCTTCTAGATGAGACATTAGTGATTTGGGGTGGGGAGTTTGGTCGTTCAAACTATAGCCAAGGCACCCTGAAAACTGATAATTATGGTAGAGACCATCATCCACGTTGTTTCAGTATTTGGATGGCAGGAGGGGGAATTAAACCCGGTATTGTTTACGGTGAAACCGACGAGCTGGGCTATAATGTCATCAAAGACCCCGTTCATGTGCATGATTTCCATGCCACTGTCCTACATCAAATGGGACTAAATCACGAACAATTAATTTATAAGCACATGGGACGTCGTTATCGTCTAACTGATGTAGCTGGTAACGTAGTAAAAGATATCTTGTCCTAAACCTTTGACTTTATATGATCGCTAACTGGAAAAGGTATTTAGAAAACACGCTTTATGTAACAAGCATTCTGCTTGCGTTTCTTTTGCTATTTGAAAGCTACATTGAATTGCCAGCCTGGTTTCAATTTTTTGGTCGCCTTCATCCGCTAATTCTTCACTTCCCAATAGCCTTACTTGGATTGATTTACTTAGCTCTTTTGTTTAAACCAAGGTGGCCCCTTCAAAATAGAGGACTATATACACAGCTAGCTAATACCCTATTACTATTAGCCAGCGTTTCAGCAGCTTTAACTGCGATTTTTGGTTTGTTCTTATCCCTTGAAATAGGCTATGACCCCGAAATGCTTTTATGGCATAAGTATACCGGTGCCGCCATCGTTTTTCTTTCAGCCTTTATTTATTGGATGCAGGGTAAAAGCTGGAACAGTCTAAAAATAGAAAGACTCGGGATAACAGCTGGTTTGATTGCTTTGTTATTGGGTGGCCATGAAGGAGCAAATATTACCCATGGTGAAGGTTTCTTATCAGAGAGTTTTACTTCCAAAACGAGAGCATACGTTGCATTTGAAGACGCCATGCTTTTTGAAGATTTGGTTCTTCCCATATTCGAGCAAAAGTGTATTTCATGTCACAATATCCGTAAGTCAAAAGGAGGGCTCGTTTTAAGCTCTATGAAAGCCTTAATAGAAGGAGGGGAGTCTGGTGAATTGTTTATGGCTGGCCATCCTGAAAAGAGTACGATAATGGAGCGGGTATTTCTGCCTATTGATGATAAAGAACATATGCCGCCTAGCGGAAAAACTCAACTTACAGCAGACGAAATTGCAGTTTTCACTCAATGGATTAAGCACAATGCCGACGCTAAAATTAAACTAGCTAACCTTCCGCCATCAGATTCTCTATATGTTTTAGGACAAAAACTTTTGTCAAAACCTGTTAAGGAAGTGATATATGACTTTGAAACTGCCGAACAAAAAACCATAGACCAACTCAATAATGCCTATCGTGTGATTTTGCCTTTGGCTCAAAACTCGCCTGCTTTAGCCGTTTCTTTTTATGGTGCCCAAGCCTTTTCAAGTGAAAAACTCGCCGATTTAGTAGATTTAAAAGAACAAATTGTTACACTTAATCTTAACAAGATTCCGACTAAGGACGATGACCTAAAAACTATCGGAAAGTTTGAAAATCTAAGAGACCTAAACTTGAACTTCTCTGAGATTACAGGTACTGGTTTATTAGCCATGGCTGAGCTTGAAAAGCTTAAGAAACTCTCAATCTCCGGGATAAAAATCGATAAAGAAGAAATAGAAACCCTTTTATCAAAGCAATCTGCATTACAAAGGATAACTGTTTGGAATACAGGTATAAGTGACAAGGACCTGAATGCACTACGAGCAAAATTTCCCGACAAAAAATTAGTTAGTGGGAGAGAGGGCCTTAGTGAAATGCTCATTCAGCTTAATGAGCCTTTCATCGCAAATAGATCAGCCATTTTTAAAGATTCTCTTATCTTAGAATTAGGTCATGCCATTAAAGGCGTGCAGATGAAAGTATCTATGGAAAACCTATCTGTAGATAGCCTTAACTCTGAGAGCTACGAGCCTGGAAAAGTAATTATTAAGAACTCAAAGGCGTTTACCGCCAAGGCGTTTAAAAAAGGGTGGCTCTCAAGTGAAGAAGTCATCCTCAACGTATATCAAAACAAATTTGAGCCTGATACTGTACTGCTAATGACTAAACTAAACAGGGTGCACCCAGCCAATGGAGCTCAAACTTTCTTTGATAAGGTTCTGGGGAAGAATGGAGCAAATAATCCGGCATGGGCAAATAATTGGGCTGGTTTTAAGAAAAACGACATGGTTGTCATATTGCAGTATGATAGGCCGGTGTCTGTTTCCAATATTTCTTTGAATTTATTGATTGAATCTCAGGCTTCTATTTATCCGCCCGAGAGCATAGAAATTTGGGGAGGAAATGATTCTGATAACATGAGATTATTGACCAAGAAAAAGCCTGAACAACCAACGAAAAACGGCAAAGGATTTATTCAATTGGTGAATTGCCCTATAAAAACCTTTAGTGGTACCTATTTTAAGATAATAGCAAAACCTCTTCCTAGGCGGAAAAAGGGTCAAGCCGACCTCTTTCTGATTGATGAGATTTTTGTGAATTAATTGGTGTACGATATCCTAGAACATATAACAATCTATGGATGAGATTGAAGTCTTAAAAAGAGATATATTTTTCAACACACATTTACTTCTATGAAGATTATTTTGCGGATTGTTAGTTAAAGTCTCTTAACTCACTGACTCATTTCATTGAAAATAGTCATTCTAGCTCCATATTACAACATGAATCATTTACCATGCTAAACTAAGCCAAGTGGATTTATAGACTCATCCAGAAACCGCCCTGATTAAAACAACACCTTTAATATGCTAAAGAACAACCTGAGAATTGCCTGGAGAAACCTTACCAAAAGAAGGTTTCATTCTTTCATTTTACTATTGGGTATTACCCTTGCTTTAAGCTCGAGTATGCTCATCGGTAATTTTGTACTTACGGAGCTCTCTATAAATAAAGAAATTAAAAACCTAGATCGTCAGTACTTGCTCAAAAGCGTTTGGGCAAAAGAAGGGATGGGCATAGACTTCTGTACCCTCGCTCCACTAGCACAAAACCTAAAAAGAGACTATCCTCAGCTGGTGGCAAATGCCTATACCTTTGATGGGGTCACTTCTGTAGTGAAAAAAGAGGCTAATGTCTTCCGAGAAAATCTGCAGATTGGTGATGCAGATGTCTTAGACATGTTTGGACTTGAGCTCGTTTCTGGAAATCCTAAAACAGCATTGAAAGAACCTTTTACGGTAGTCATTCCGGCAGCTGCGGCTCTAAAGTATTTTGGTAAGACAGATGTGGTCAATGAGTCCTTAGAAATTGAATCATTCACAGGAGAGAGCCAAAACTTCAAAATTACGGGCGTTTTAGCAGAGCAGGAGTATAATTCTATCACAGACATGGTAAACGAAGTCCCGCTTCTTATGTCCAAAGAAAGTCTTCGTTTTTTTGGAAGGTATGAGAGTTATGCAAACTGGAATAATGCCTATCTCGTAAGCTGGATAGAGTTACAAAAGGGCGTTAATGCTGCGGACTTGGCAGGCCCTATAGACCAGCTTTTAAAGTCCAATGCCAATGAAACATATTATGCCAATCTCACTGTAGTCCCTCAGCCACTCAGTACTTTATATTTCACAGAAAATGACCAGGCTGTTCAGAAGAGCCTCAACATTTTAATGCTCATTGCTGGGTTTATTTTATTGATGGCCCTAGCCAATTTTGTCAATATTTCTATTGGGAATTCTAGTGGACGAATACGAGAAGTGGGTGTACGAAAATCCTTGGGAGGAGAGAAAAGACAAGTCCTTTTACTATTCTTAAGCGAGTCCATCATCTTGGCTTTTGTCTCTTTAATGTGCTCGTTATTTCTATATGAGTTCACCAAGCCATTCTTTGAAACCATCGTAGATAAGCAGATTCCATCTCTTTGGGAATCATCTCTCGTTTTTCTGCTTTCTTTGCCTCTTTTAACTTTATTCATTGGCTTGCTTGCCGGCATATACCCTGCTCTGAGCATTGCCGGTTTAGAAACACTAAAGTCTCTTAAAGGTAAATTCCATGCTTTAAGTGGTCATAATTTCCTAAGAAAAGGCTTGCTCACCATTCAATTTGCCTTAGCTCTTTTTGTGATAGCGGCTTCTGTTTTCGTGAGTCAGCAAGTCGACTACATTTTCAATAAGAACCTTGGCTTTGATAAATCACAAATCATCCATGTGCAAGCTCCTAGAAACTGGACCCCAGCAGGAGTTTCTCAAATGCTGCAAGTAAGAGATGACATTACGCAGCTCGCCAGCGTTAAGGACGGCAGTCTCTCCTACGAAATCCTAAATGGAAATGCAGGCAATAGCTCCGGACTCTATCTAAGTCAAAAAGACTCCACCTCCGCCATATATGGCAAACTTCTGCTCACGGACAGGCAGTTTGCCTCTACCTACGGCATAGACATACTGGCAGGAACTTACCTCACAGACCAACAGGGCAGTGTGGTTATTAATGAAACCGCAGCCAAAAACCTAGGTTTTAAAACACCAGACGAGGCTCTAAACCAAGGAATTCACCTTCAGAATTTCGGGTTTGACCAAAGAATAGTAGGGGTGGTAAAAGATTTTAATTTTAGTAGTATACACGAAAAGGTAGGCCCTATTCTAATTTCAAACGTAGCTCAGGCCGGCTATTATAGGTACCTCTCTTTTAAAATTGCGGGCGGAGATATACCTAAAACACTAGCAAACATTGAAGACCTCTGGAGAGGAAGTTTACCAAATGCCCCTTTTGTTTTTGAGTTTATGGATGACACCATAAATAAGTTATATGAAACAGAGACTAGACTAAAAAAGGCCTCCCAAATAGCTACCATCATCTCACTCATTATTGTTTTAATAGGTATACTTGGCATAGTATCCTTAAGTATTTCTAGACGGACTAAAGAGCTTAGCATCCGTAGAGTGTTGGGTGCTTCTTCAGCGGCTACGCAATGGCTTTTCTTAAAAGAATTCATCATTCTCAAAGTGGCAGCTTTGCTCCTAGCCATTCCGCTCACCTACTATTTGATAAACCTTTGGCTGCAAAACTATGCTTACCATATTTCTATGGGACCGGTTACTTTCGTGGCCATAAGTGTGTTTTTTGCTTTGTTAATCGCTGGTATAATTAGCATACAAGTTTACATGGCCAATAGGACAAATCCTGTGGAGCATTTGAGGAGTGAGTGATCAGACTTCAGAGACAAGGGTGTATTTTTTTATTAAAAGGAAATAACTCCCAACGTTTACTATTGTCAATCCCTAACAAAATAAAACCTTAATCTACTACACCTGTCCGCAAGGGTCTAGACTGTTCACATTCGGACATTTCCTTTTGTTATTGAAATTGTCAATTAATTGACTACAAGCATACTACATCATGTGGCATGGTGTATGAATCCTATATGGGTATAGTTCTAAAAAGTATAAACAAAGACTCATATGATTAAGAATTACCTTAAAATCACCTGGAGAAACATTTGGAACAACAAAAGTTATTCTGCCATAAACATTGGTGGTCTAGCTGTGGGTATGGCTGTAGCTATATTAATTGGTCTTTGGATATATGATGAGTTGAACTTTAATAAATATCATAAGAACTATTCACAAGTGGCTCAGGTCATGCAAAACCAGACATTCAATGGTGAGGTAGAAACTTGGAATTCTCAGGCTCTACAATTAGCCCCAGAATTGAGAAATGCTTACGGTGAAAACTTTAAACATGTGATTACAGCTTCTTTTCCTGAAGCGGCCCAAATAAACTATGATGACAAAAAACTATTCAAGACGGGTAATTATTTTGAACCTGGCATAATAGATATGATATCTTTGAATATGCTTCAAGGCAGTAAGTCCAGCCTTAAAGATCCTAATTCAATTATACTCTCTCAAAGTGCTGCAAACTCAATTTTTGGTGAGGGCAAAAAACTGGGTGAAATTTTAAAAATTGATAATTCCGAAGGCTTAAAAGTTACCGGTATTTATGAAGACATCCCTCAAAACTCTTCTTTCAGTAATCTAGAATTCATTGTCCCTTTTGCTTTAATAGAAAACAACTTACCAGCCTGGGTAGGTTGGGGCAATAGTTGGTTTCAGACCTATGTCCAAATTGGAGACAATGCAGATATGAATGCAGTATCTGCCAAAATAAAGAATGCTAAATCAGATAATATAGGTAATTCAAATGGGTATAATCCGGAGGTTTTCCTTCAACCAATGAGCAATTGGCGTTTGTATTCTGAATTTGAAAACGGTGAATTGGCCGATGGTAGGATTGTATATGTATGGCTTTTCGGTATAATTGGCATTTTCGTGCTGCTCTTGGCCTGCATAAATTTTATGAATCTTAGCACTGCTCGTTCAGAAAAAAGAGCAAGCGAAATTGGTATCAGGAAGGCAGTTGGCTCAAATAGAAAACAGCTAATTATACAATTCTTTTTTGAGTCTCTTTTATTCGTAGGACTTTCCTTTATAATCTCCATTTTACTAGTCTATTTATCCCTACCTTTTTTCAATAACCTCTCCGAAAAGAATACTCAAATCTTATGGTCCAATCCAACGTTTTGGATAATTTTAGTAGGCTTCAGTCTTTTAACGGGATTAATATCTGGCAGCTACCCTGCCATATACCTTTCATCTTTCCAACCAGTTAAAGTACTTAAAGGAACATTTAACGTTGGGCGTTTTGCATCAATTCCTCGTAAGGCACTTGTGGTTGTTCAGTTTACAGTTTCTATTACCTTAATTATTGGAACCTTAGTTGTTTTCGAGCAAATACAATTTGCAAAAAACAGACCTCTTGGATATGACAATGACAACCTTGTAATTATCCCCATAAAAACCAATGAGATTAAAAAGAAGTACAATAGCTTCCGCAATACCCTTATTAACACTAGGGCAGTAAAAGAACTAGCAGCCACAGACACTAAAATCACGAATACTCAGGTAACAAATAGCGGTTTCTTCTGGGAAGGCAAAGATTCGGATATGTCTGAAGAATTCAATACCGTGAGAGTCAGCCGATAATTTGGTAAAGTGATAAATTGGGAGATAAAAGAAGGTCGCGACTTCTCACCAGAAATGTCCACAGATAGTTCTGGTATGATACTAAATGAAAGTGCTGTTAAATACATGGGCTTAGAAGACCCTATTGGCACCATTGTAAGATGGGGATCTGACGAGTACGCTAGGAATTATAAGATTATTGGAGTGGTTAAGAATCTCATAACTCAGTCGCCCTATGAACCTGTCAAACAAACATTATTTGTAATGAGCTACGACAGGATGGCTTTCTTAAACCTAAAATTAAACCCTCAACAAAGTGCCAGCGAAGCAATAGCAAAAATTGAGCGTGTATATAAATCTTATGACCCACAAAATATATTCGAATATTCATTTGCCGATAGTGAATTTGCACAAAAGTTTGGTGACGAAGAACGGTTTGGAAGACTAACCAGCTTCTTTACTTTTCTTGCTATTTTAATCTCTTGCCTTGGCTTATTTGGTTTAGCACATTTTGTAGCGGAACAACGAACTAAGGAAATTGGAATTAGAAAAATTCTTGGTGCATCAGTTCTTAAACTTTGGCAATTACTTTCTACAGATTTCCTGATTCTTGTTATAATCTCAGTTTTTATAGCCTCTCCTTTAGCCTATTTTTTAATGACATATTGGGTACAAGGTTACGACTATCATACTACTATTTCATGGTGGATATTTGCAGTTTCTTCCATAGGAGCCATTTCTATTACACTTTTAACAGTAAGTTTTCAAGCAATAAAAGCTGCCATTATTAATCCTGTAGACTCCCTTAAATCCGAATAAATTATGATTAAGAATTATCTAAAAATCACTTGGAGAAACCTTCTGAAAAATAAGGCCTTTTCTCTTATAAATATTGGAGGTCTAGCACTAGGAATGACCGTTGCTATACTAATTGGCCTTTGGGTGCATGATGAACTCTCCTTTGATGGCACGCATGAGAAAAAAGACCGGATAGTTCAAGTGATGCAACATATGCTTCGTAATAACGAAAAAGAAACGCAGCAGTGGAATCCCTATCCTATGGCAGATGAAATAAGGAAATATTATGATTCTGATTTTGACCATTTGGCACAATCAACTGGAGCCTATAATACGCTAAGCTATGAAGACATAAAGACTCAGGAAAGTGGTCGTTTTTTTGAAGAAGAGATAACAGACATTCTAAGCTTTGATATAATTGCAGGATCGCAGACAGCCCTCAAGGAACCCAATTCCATCATGCTTTCAGAAAGCATTGCCGATACTTTTTTTGGCACTGAGGACCCTATTGGTAAAGCCCTTGACATAGATGAGACCTTTTCGGTAAAAGTAACCGCAGTCTATAAGGACTTCCCTGAAAACTCTACATTTAATTACCTTTCTTATGTCATGCCATGGAAGCTTTATAAAGTAACCTCTGGCAAATGGATGGCGGATATTGAAGATCCATGGCGTCCAAACTTTGCTTTTACATATGGTCTTCTATCCGAGAACGCCGATTTAGAAACCGTTTCAGCGAAAATAAAAGATACAAGATTAAGAAACCTAAACGAGCGTTTGGCTCTCCAAAAACCTGAAGTTTTTCTTTTCCCTATGTCTAAGTGGCATCTCTATGAGAAATTTGAAAATGGTATTAATACTGGTGGAAGTATTGAATATGTATGGTTGTTTGGCATTGTAGGACTTTTCGTCTTGTTTTTGGCCTGTATAAACTTCATGAATTTGAGCACCGCTCAATCAGAGAAAAAAGCGAAAGAAGTAGGCGTCAGAAAAGCCATTGGCTCCAAAAAAAGCCAGTTGATTTTTCAATACTTAAGTGAGTCTGTTTTAACGGCGTTCATTGCCTTAATTATATCAGTCATATTGGCTTTAATGTTGTTGCCGAGCTTCAACGATATCGCTGGGAAAAACATACAAATCGATTGGGCCAATCCTATTTTCGGACTTATCTTAATTGGCTTTACATTATTTGTAGGATTAATTTCTGGTAGTTACCCTGCCTTGTATTTGTCCTCCTTTAAACCTGTTTCAGTACTAAAAGGAACCTTCAAGGCTGGAAAGTTTGCTTCGCTCCCACGTAAAGCTTTGGTGGTGGTTCAGTTTACGGTTAGTATAGCCCTAATCATAGGCACTCTGGTAGTATTTCAACAAATAAAATTCGCCAAAGAAAGACCCTTGGGTTATGAGCAGAGCAACCTCATTTTTACCCGCAATACCGAAAACCTTCATCAGAGTTTTGAAGCTATCAGAACAGAACTTAAGTCTCTTGGTCTTATTGAAGAAATGGCTCAATCCTCTGACCCACCTACACGAGGAGGCAGCACTACCACCGGCATAGACTGGGATGGAAGAGATAAGTCTCAAAGCTTAGAAGTACCATTCTTTAGCGTATCCCAAGACTATGGCAAAACAATTAATTGGGAAATTATGGAAGGTCGAGATTTTTCCAGCGATTTTGATGACGAGGAAAAAACATTCGTAATCAATGAAGCTGCTGCTAAGTTGTTTGAAAATGGAGCGGTGGGTCAAATGACCAATTGGGATGTAGAAAACCTTCAAATCATTGGTGTGGTGAAAGACATGATTATTGAATCTCCTTATGACCAATCTAGTCCTACATTTTATTACTTAACGGCCGAACAAAGGGGTAATATTAATTTAAAGCTTTCCGGCCAGAAGAACATTGATGAATCATTGGCTGGGGTTAAGGCCGTTTTTGAAAAGTTTGACCCTGAAGTGCCATTTGATTATGAATTTGCAGATCAAGCTTATGCTACCAAATTTGATACGCTAGGTCGCTTAAGTAAGCTTATAAATATTTTTGCTTCTCTGGCTATATTAATTAGCTGCTTAGGGCTATTCGGCTTGGCTAGCTTTATGGCCATGCAACGGTCCAAAGAGATCGGAGTGAGGAAAGTATTAGGTGCTACTGTAACAAATCTCTGGGCAATGTTGTCTAAAGACTTTGTGATATTGGTTCTCATCTCTATGATAATTGCGGCACCTCTATCGGCGTATTTTATGAGTGATTGGTTAAGCAGTTTTGATTACAGAACTAACATTGCCTGGTGGACATTTGCTGTAACTGGTTTCGGAGCCATATCCATTACCATACTAACCGTGAGTTATCAATCTATCAAAGCCGCTGTGGTAAATCCAGTGGTTAGTTTGAAGAGTGACTAGTTCTCTACTTCGCTCAAAAAAAGATTAAAATAAAAAAGCTATAACAAATAACAATTATGAAAAACAGAAAAACGAATTACAAAACCATCGCCTTGGCTTCCTTAGTATTATTAGGAGCTATTAAAGGCTTTGCTCAAACTAACGTTGGACACTTTAACAAAGTGACCGTTAATCCGAATATCGAGGTTGTATTCAAACAGGGAAATCAAGAAAGTGTTAGGATAGAAAGAGCTAACATTAACAAAGATAAGATCTTGATAGAAACAGCTAACGGCAGGCTTAAACTATCAATCAAAGGCTGGAATGAAAACAAAAATCACAATCCACATAACGGTACCAAAGCCTCCTTAGTCGTAACTTATAGGAATATAGAAGAACTAATTCTTAAGGGAGATCAAGATATAAGCTTTGAAGACATCATAAGAGCCGATAATTTTAAATTGTACGTTTACGGAGACTCAGAAGTTACTCTGAAAGAAGTTGACATAGAATCTTTTCAAAGTAAACTTTACGGCGACAACACCCTGGAAATAGAGTCCGGAAATGTGGAATATATGGATTATACCGTCTATGGTGACTGTTCCATAAAAACCATGGGTGTAGACAATTACGAGACCAAAATCATGGCTTTTGGCGATGCGGACTTTGACATTAGTGTTACCGATTATCTAAAAGTAAATGCTTTAGGAGATGCCGACGTTACTTATAAAGGTAACCCAAGGGTAAGCAAAGGCTTATCATTAGGAGATACTAGTATTAGGAGAGCGAGGTAAGCGAAGCAACAGGTAAGCTTAAAGAGTGAGTAATCCATAACGACCAGAGCGAACATTTGTTCGATAGCGAACATTTATGCGTTCTCTTCAAGAGCGTAATAGACTTATAATAAATTATTTATACAAACTGGCATTATTTAGGTAATTCTATTCTTAACCGAGAGCACTATTGGGAGTGTAAGCTAAACTCTGTCTAGGCACTCAGCCAGCCGGGGCTAGCCCC
>ERZ887942.1555-NODE-1555-length-15589-cov-24.167568_pt1 | contig 15589 bp, 23 predicted proteins | sample MGYA00521099_ERZ887942 | MGnify/ENA primary metagenome ERZ887942 (study PRJEB32303, sample SAMEA104408605) | aquatic metagenome | biome: Brackish water; feature: Pelagic; material: water | place: Baltic Sea | collected 2014-06-07T06:48:00 | depth 16,251 m ... | reverse complement strand
CTTTCAGGAAGATTTAAACCAAATTGTTCAAGAAAGAACACCCGTGGCGACTTGTGTGATGTGTTTAAAAAAATGAAATACTTAAAGACATCCTGTTATTACTGTATAAAATATGTACTCGTGTAAACAATGTGACTACACTACGGATATCAGATGCAATTTGGCACGACATCAACAACGTAAAACTTTATGTGGACAAAATATTAACATACCCGGACACGATCATAAATCGTTCAAACGTATCGATGATAAATATTTCGAATGTTTATTTTGCCATAAACGACTATGCATCAAATTAAATAGACACTTGACCGTTTGTAAAAGAGTCCCGGTAAATACGTGCATTTTCTGTAAAAAACAGTTTAACCACCAATCTACACATTCTCGTCATAAAAAAACCTGCAAAGCGCGACCTATGCCAGCTGCTTCCGATACGACTATCAACAACGGGACGACCATCGTCATCAACAACTATAACGACAACCGCACGTACATCCAACACAACACATTTGGTCATGAAGATTTATCAATTCTCTTGAACAAAATGGAGCAAGATCCGAGACTTCAAGAAGCGGTTTCGAATTTCAAAACGGCGTTGTCGTTGGTTCATTTCAACAAGGATTTTCCAGAAAACCAAACCATTCGAAAAATGAACAAACGATCCAACACGATCGAGCTGCGTCAATCGGTGGATCCGGAGCGTTGGGCGCTCGAACCGTTCGAAACCGGCTTTGAGCGAGTGATGGACAATTTGCAACGACAGTTAAAGTTGGATCTCAATCACACGTATCCGATCAACTACGTTCGTGATCATGTGTATAATTTATCGAAGATACAACCTACGGTGAGCACGTCCGAACTTGTACCCGTCCCAATGTGTCGAATTGAATCGGACGGGGAACCGGTGGACCGGGAACGCTTACGTCAAATCGCCCTCGAAGCGCGTAACCGGTTTTTAAAAGAGTGCCAATGCGAAACAAACTGGGAGCTTGATCGTTCGAACGTCGAGCGTTGTCGTGCATTCAAGGACCGATTGCATGACATGTTCCGCCAAAAGGGTCTTTTGTACAAAGTGGTCAACACGTATGAACCGAGTCAATTATGGCATATATTTGAATTTCTTACAAAGAGGCAAGACGATTTGAAATACGCCAATACGCGGTTATAACGCCCCGGCCAACATGGCGACGCTAAGTAGATTGCGATCGTCCGCGAAAAAATTGCCACGTCTTTTGCGTCGACTGTTATTATGTGTTCTGGCGGTTGTTAATACGGGCGCGCGAACCACACAACGACACATCGGACATGTGTCGTGTTTTTCTAACCAAAGGGTAATGCACGACGAGCAAAACAAGTGTGAACACGCGACGTCTATTTTTACTAACGGTTGAATATTCATACATATCAAACAACGGTCCATTAAATAAAAATTAACTTAAACTTTAAATACTTTACATTAATAAGTGAAAACCCACTCAATGGGTTATGATGGAGTGGACTTCGACGAGAGTCGCGTCGCGGATCCAAATCAACGCAAATATATGTCTAAATGCACGCAGCTTGCGATGCGTTCGAACGTCAAGCACCATAAACACGGCTGCGTGATTGTCGACCGCAAGACGGGAGAGATTGTGTCCACCGGTTTTAACATTTTTTGCAGATCGAGTATTCACGACAGTATTCACGCGGAAGTGGCCGCCATTCGAAACGCGTCCAAACGCTTTCTACATAACTGCGACATGTACGTTGTTCGTGTTCGGAACAATTTTACGAGTCCCGAACTAAAATATTCCAAACCGTGTTCCAAATGCCAGTGTTTCATTCACAGACGCACGCGGATACGAAACGTCTTTTATAGTATTAACGAGTGATACATATCGGAGACAAGATATTTCTTGACGATCATTTTCAAACGTCGTCCTTGATAATATTCGTACACAACCCGTCGTAAACGGAGGGTCTCCACGGAACTCGGTTCGATCGGGACAATCTCCACATGTACGCCCGGGTCCGTGGTGCGTACGCTCGACGCGACGAGCACATGCGACTTGTAAAATTTGTAATCGTCCGAACCGGCGGTCTTTACCTTGAGCGAGTAAAATATATTATATGACACGAGTACACCGAGGTCGGACATGTAAAACCGGGTCAGTGTGTCTACGATGTCATCCGTTTGAAACTTTTTTTTGGGATGTTGTTCATTGTAAGTGTTGATGGGTTCGGTGTAAATATCGAATTGAATATTTGTACCGGCGTCGTTAAGTGCATCCAAATTATTAACTGTAATAAACAAAGGTATTTCGGTTGAGAAGATGCTATCGTATTTAATTTCGTATGCAATGTTTGAATCGTCAAATTCAATATTATCCGTAGGCCAAAAATATCCGTGTTGGTTATTAGTAGATCCTAGAACCACATTGGATAATATTAGTTGGAACTTTTGACTATCGTACACATCCGCAACCACGCGATAAGGGTCGCCCGGCGTGATACCCTCGAATATGTATTCTTGGTTTGTGATATCGGGGAGTGTGAAGTGGTTAATGTTACTCAGATTAAATTCCTCCATGTAATCATTTTAGAATTTAAAATCACATTGAGTTTCCTTGGCCCATTCCGCGTCTTTAAACCAGCTGGACCCTGTCTTTTGGGTCGGGTGTTTTTTTCGGTACGCGAAGAAAATACGCGGGTCGATGTAATTATTTCGCGACGTTTCGAGTAACAAGCTGTTATCTTTTCGTCGATGATTCAACAGTCCGGCCACATTGGTATTTGCGAGTAAGGGGTCGTTGGATGCAAGGAGGGTTCTTTCGAAGAGAACCGACGCGCGCATCGTGCGAATTTGTTTCGCTGAGCAGCCTGGGATCACTTTACGAATCGTGCGATTGATACTCGCCGGTGACGCGGTGTCGAACAACCGCTGTCCCTTTTTCTTCTGACGCAAACGAGCGAGGAGGTCTTGGTGTAGCGCGGGTGGGGGGGTTATCAAGCGGTCGAAAACGACCGAGTCCTTTCCTGGAAAACAAACACGAACCTTGTCCTTATTAAAGACGGACACATGTTCGTGCACGCGTAAGGTACAACAACCGACCGTATCCGCTTCGACGCGCGTGTCTTTTTCGTTACCCACGCGAATGCACAACGTTTCCATGAAATACCATAACAACGGATCGAACTTTGTTTTTAGAAACGTAAGTTTTTTACGCAGTTTTCGCGCAATGTCGAATTTGGCGCAATCAGAAGTTGATTTGGCGTAGACGTATCGTTTGTCGCGGAACAAGGGGTCTCTCCATGCGTACTTCCATCTCTTTCCCGGATGATATTCGAACCGAACGAACCCCTCGCGCTTAAGAACCGGACTCGCCGGAAGCATCGACGTGTTCACGACGACGTCACACGGTCGGACGCCTGGTTTGCACGAACCTCGAAGGGGGTGTCTTTTATCGCGCCCCACGAACACGCAAGGGGGTTCTATCCATTTGTCACAGGTCTTCTTTGACACACAAGCTTCGATACTGTTTGTAAAGTTACGACAAAAAACGACGTCCGGGTTCTTATATTGCTGATATTGCTTCAATAAGAGATTCCTAACTTCCATTATTATAACTTAAAGAAATAAATGGTTAAACATGTAAGGATGGATCATCTCAAGACGAAACACTGTCACCCGAGAGACGCTCGTATCGTGTTTGACGAGGCACCGCACGTCTATTATGTGGACGGTGATCCGAACAACATTTCGGTGACGACGTTGGTTCATCAATATTTTCCCAAATTTGATGCCGATCTGATCATCTCTCGGATGATGCGGTCGAAAAACTGGCCCAACAGTAAGTATCACGGCATGACGGCGACCGAAATCAAGCAACAGTGGGCCGACGCCGGTACCGACGCGACCACGAAGGGCACTCGGATGCACAAGTCGATCGAGACGTTTTACAACGACGCGAGCACGACCGAATACGAAGACGACACCGAGTTTAAAATGTTTCGTCGGTTTTACGAAGACCATAAGGACCTCGTGGAAGCGTATCGGACGGAATGGGAAGTGTATGACGAAGAACACAAGATTGCGGGGAGTATCGACATGGTGTTTGAGAACCATTCCGACGGGACGTTATCGATTTACGATTGGAAGCGTTCCAAGGAGATGAAGCTGAAAAACAACTACGGGAGTCGTGGATTCGATCACCTGGCCGATTACCACGACTGTAATTATGTCCATTACTCTCTCCAATTAAACATATACAAGTACATTTTGGAAACAAAGTACGGCAAGACCATTCGCGATTTGTATTTGGTGGTGATACATCCGTCGTTCGACAAATATCAGAAGTACGAGTGTTTGGATCTTCAAGACGTCGTCAAACAGATCTTCAAAGACCGTCTAGAGTGTGTGACACGTAAGATGAAATTCACTTAAAGAAGTAAAAGAGTACTTGTTAAACGCCTTGAAAGATGCCTCGCATTATCAACACTTTCCTTGTTACCAAACATGATAGACCGCATATGCCCTCTCAAAGTCTCAAAGATGCGCGCGCATATTCGGTGTTCGTGTTATCGAAGCACACGACCCCCGAGATTTCGAAGGAAATAGAGCGTTCGATAATGGACTATACGAAAAAGTCATGCGAACTAAAGAAGGCGATACTATGGAGTGACGTACAAGTTCGGCGATTGTATATACGTAAGCTTCGTATGATATTGGCAAACATACGTCCTTTGTTAGACTCTGTCGATAAAAAGGACATTGCGTTATGTCAATCGGCTTTTGTGTCGCATCAAGATTTGCGACCGGACATCTACGACCCGATCTTATACGCGATACAGAAGCGGGAGCAATTCAGTATTTTGAACTACGCGGACGAGGACGAAGGCTACGAAGGGCTTTTGAAGTGTGGAAAGTGCGGTAGTAAACGGACCACGTATGTTACGTTACAGACGCGCTGTGCGGACGAGCCCGAAACCGTGTATCTCAAGTGTTTTGCGTGTGGTAAGAACGACACTATCCGCGATTAGGAAATTTAACTTAAAGACCTTATATGCCAATGGATAAGAACCAATCATGGACTACAACGCATCTGCTTCCAAGTATCTTACACGCACTTATGGTCCGGAAAAGGGAGCGCTAATGTTGCAAACCGATATGATTGGTGATATAGATCGTAAGATCATTTTATCTATATGTAAACTCTCTACGAGTTACAAAGCACACAACGACAATAAAGTTAAGACGATTCAACTAAACTTTCATCCGATACATGACAACAAACCACCGCCAACTCTACGACGACCTACCAAACCGGTGGTTTGTATTTGCAAGGCGATCAAAATGAATGGAGATAAATGTACGGCGAAAGTAAAAGAAGGCGCCTTTTGTGCCAGACACTCAAAAAAATAATTAAGAAATTAATTATTGAATATCTAAATGTCTACTCAATTTTATAACGAACTTTATGCAAACACTCTATCGAACATAGACACCCGGCGTGCGAAACAAGAAGAGGAGCGTCGATATCAATACCAAGACCTAGAGAGTGTCATTAGTCGTTTCGAAGATACGATTATGTATAATTGTCGAGACAAGATGTTTGATGCGAGTCAAAACGGTCATTTTTACGCGACTCTTTACAGTTTTACCAACATGGATATGTTTGATAATTACAAGATAGTGTTTCTTCTAAAAGGACCTTATAGAAGTACGTTTTTTGACGAACTGGGGGTGGTTCCGTTGTTGACGCGTTTACGTACGACGTTTGATCCGATTGATATTTACCTGAGCTATAATCGAATGACAAGGACGCATCATTTGATGGCAAGTTGGAAATCTTAAAAAAAAAACAACTTAAAGAATGTTTACGGATATCGATAACAAATCATGGATACGAAAGCATATGCGGAAGAGTTTTTACATTTTATGCAACAAGTGCATCGCAACAAACACGTATTAAACGTCTCGACAATCACACTAATATGCGATTTGGATGTTGACGATATAGATATTCGAACCTTTTGTCGACACTTTAACGAACCGAATATTGTCATGAAGATCTGCCCCCATGGGTTTGATACGACACGGAAGGGTCGTGTTCGGAAATCATTTTACAATCAAGTGACTTTGAACTACAAGGACATTTCCAAAAAATCGATGAAAATATTTTCCAACGGAAAGTTGCAAATCACGGGATTGACGAGTTTGTACGAGTGCGAGAAGCTTACGACATATACGCTAAAAGTACTTCGCCATACATTAAACAATCCGGATATTATGATCCGGCGGTCGTATATCGGTATGATAAATTGTAATTTTTCGACCGGCACCAATCTGGATCTTTACAAACTCAACATCCTACTAAACCGGCACGCGCGTGTGATGTCGATCTACAACCCGGAGAGCTATCCCGCGATCAACATGAAGTACGGAAGTATGACGTCTGTGTTTATTTTTGGAACGGGGAACATTGTTATTACGGGCGGGAAGTGTCTCGCGGACATCAAGGAAACGTACGGCTTTATAAACGAAGAGATAATCAGGAACTACGACACTGTGAGTAAAACGACCGAGTACGTAAAAAAGAAACCTCGTATAGAGGATTATGTGAACGGGTATTCGGTTCGTCAATATATGTCATGTGTTTATTGAAAAAAAAATGCTATTTTAAAGTATTAACAATGGTTCGCCCAGGGATGAGCGACGGTCGTACATTCACCTCCTACGAATCCAACTGCCAGATGAATATGAATCTGATGAAACAGTTGAATTCCAAGGACAGCAACGCGTATCGTAAGTTTTTACAAGACAACGCGGAAATCATTATGGATCTGAAAAAATAAACTTAAAGAACTTGAAGTTTAAATTAAAGAAAGTATGTTAACATCGAAAGGGTACGCGATTCGTTTGGACAGTTTTTCAACGGACATGTTAGACGAACTTAAACAAACACTGACCGTCACGCCGGAAACAAACGCGGACTATACTGTTGCGGAGTCTTATAAAGTATATCAAGTGTCTAAAAATTTCATAATGATTCCACGTAACTTTCGTACATGTGATCACACGGTGTTACGAGACGGTACGTCGGTAGGGCTTGTATTTAGCGGGAGACTCAAAACAGAGACTTGTCAGATTGAAGCGGTGGAAGCGGTTGTGTCTGGTCTTCGGTCGAAAGGGTCTGGTATTTTGTCCCTTCCAACCGGGTACGGAAAAACCACCGTAGCGCTCTATGTACTGTCAAAGATTTCGCAAAAGACGCTTATCGTTGTCCATAAAGAGTTTTTGATGACACAGTGGATAGAGCGAATTAACCAGTTTCTTCCCGGTGCGCGAGTGGGGAAAATACAAGGTTCTGTAACCGACGTAGAAAACAAGGACATCGTGATTGGAATGTTACAATCGCTGTCGAAAAAGGAATACGAGAAGAATACATTTTCGGATTTTGGTATGACGATCATCGACGAGACGCATCACGTATGCACGCGGTCTTTTTCGAGATTGTTTAGCCGCGTGAACACACGTTATCTTCTCGGATTGTCCGCGACACTCGAACGCAAAGATGGTTTAACGTATGTGTTGCACTGGTTTTTGGGACCAACGTTGTTTAAGGTGGAACGTAAAGCACAAAAACAAGTACGAGTCGAAAAAATAGACTTCAAGAACGAACTGTTTAACGGCCCGTTTCCAACGAACAGGGCGCGAAAACCCAGCTTACCGGAAGCAATCACGAAGATAACGAACCTTCCGGAACGTAACGATATGATCATGTCGCTGCTTGCAAAGAACCATACCGAGCATCGAAAGACCCTCGTACTGACCGATCGACGCCAACATTGTGTCGATTTGTTAGACGTATCGCGTAGCCTATATTCGTCGGGTCTTTATATCGGTGGTATGAAACCCGGAGAACTCAAAGAGTCCGAACAAGCCGATGTAATATTCGCGACGTACTCGCTCGCCCACGAAGGGTTGGACATCCCCGCACTAGATACCCTAATTATGGCGAGTCCGAAATCGGACATTGTACAGTCAGTTGGACGAATTCTTAGAGAGACTTTAGGAAAGAACAACACACCTTTAGTTATGGACATCGTGGATGCATGGGGTCCGTTTCAATACCAGTTCTTTAAGAGATGCAAGTACTACAAATCGGCGGGGTTTTCTATCACCGCGCCTACGAAGGAACCCGAAGTGGCTTTTTTAGAAGACTAACCAAGCGCGTTGAAACCCGTCGAAAAACATTCTACGGTTATCGTAATGGAAACCATCATTGAAGAGCTCAAGAACCGCATCGCCACTCTCGAGACCAAGATGACTCGTCAGGAGAAGAGTATGCGCAAGATGAAGCGTGATATGATTCCCGAGGATCAGCGCGTGCCTCGTAAGCCTAGTGGCTTTGCTAAAGCGACCTATATGTCTCCAACCCTGTGCGAATTTTTGGACGTCCCCGAAGGGACCGAGATGGCACGCACGGAGGTGACGAAGAAGGTTCTAGCGTACGTGAAGGAGGAGAATCTACAAAACCCCGAGTCGAAGCGTGTGATTCGAATGAACCCCAAGCTGGAAAAGCTCCTCTGTCCCGCCAAGGACGAAGTGGTGACCTATTTCAGCATTCAGCGTCTGATGAAGGTGCATTACATAAAACCCGAGGTTGCCGAGCCGGCAACGCCCGCGGCCGTTCCGGCGGAAGTTCAACCGAAGAAGGTGTCTAAAGGCAAGGCTAAAAAGTAAATTAAAGACTATTTTATGATATAATATTAATGTTTAGTGAATTGTGTTCGCGGAATGAAGTCGAGACCTTACTCGGTATGCGTGTTCGCACCTTGGAATATTACCAAGAGGCGTTACTACACAAGTCTGCTGTGAAACTCTATAAGGCCTCTCGGTCCAACGAGAGATTAGAGTTCATAGGAGATTCTGTATTGAACCTTGTTATAGCGAAGTATTTATTTACTATGTACCCCAACGAAAACGAAGGATTTATGACGAAATTGCGTACCCGCATTGTAAGCGGTAAATGTTTGTCCAAAATCGCGCGTCAAATGAACATACACGCATACATTCGTATGAACGAAAAAGCGATTCGACAAGGATGGAACGAGAATTCGCGGATTCTAGAAGACACGTTTGAATCGTTAATCGGAGCGATTTATCTTGACATGGGAATATTTTATGCACAAGACTTTATCATTACCCGGCTACAGCGGTATGTAGATTTTAACGATATTATGACCGATACCAACTACAAGGACATGTTGATGAGATACACCCAAGCGCGCAGTATCAATTTACCCGAATACGCGCTAGAAAACGAAGAGGGCCCGAACCACAACAAATCGTTTTGTGTTAATGTTTATGTGAACGGAAACGTATACGGTGTCGGGACCGCCAAAAATAAAAAACAAGCCGAACAAGACGCTGCGTATCAAGCGTTATGTGCGTTGGATGATGGTAATGACGTTAATTAATAAATTGCTTCAGTATAAAAAATATTCCCGCTATGGGCTACTCGGCAGGCGTTTTGTTATATAAACAATATGATGATACATGTTATTTGTTATTAGGCAAAGATGTAAGGTACAATCTATGGAGCGATTTTGGTGGTTCGTGTGAGGACAACGACAAAGATGATAGTATCAACACCGCGTCTAGAGAATTTTACGAAGAAACCATAGGGGGTATCTCCGACGAGTGTGAACTTCGTTTTAAACTGAAGCATTGCGCGCTCTGTCTGAATTGCGAATCGTACAAGAAGAACCTATATTATATGTACGTCATGGATGCGTCAAACGTGATTCGGATGGTTGACGATACCATCGACGACTTTAATTATCAACACTTTCTTATAGGAAAAACGCATTTAAACCCGTTTAAAAAGTTTAAAGAAAAGTATCAAATAGGTTGGTTCTCTGTCGAGTGTGTCATACAAAACCCCATATTGTTTAGGGAAGTGTTCTACACGAGTCTAACAAAAAATATCGATACGATCCGTAATTATGTGAAGACGACCGTTGTAGATGCGTAATCGTTTAAGAATTAATTTACTTTAGAATACATAAGAATGTCGAACGATCCGATCGTAATCACAAAGGAAAACGACGGAGATACGATCAATTTTTTCGAAGAATCGAGCGACGATTCGGATATCCAAATCAAACGTCCGACCGCGCGTACCAACAGCAAGCGTCGTGTGCACCCACCCAAGACGCCTTCGACGGCTAGAATTGTAAACGACGTTACTACTAGCGTCAAACCCCCGCCGTTGAACGACAACCTGTTCGAGGTGTTTACGAACCCGGACAAAAAACGACTAGAGGAACCGGATGACGAACCGGAGGATCACGAAGACGAACCCGACGAGGACATGTGTTATACACAACCTATGGAATATGAGGACGAATACGAGGAACCGCAGCCATCGGCCGGTTTTTCGAGCATAGCGGATGAAAAACAAGATTTGTTGTATAAATTCTATCGTCTGACATCGAAGGGAATTCCGGTTGGAAAGAAATTTACGATGAGTTCGGATATTCACGAAATGCGGCACGAGTTTGATCGCATTCAACGTGACAACGACGTCAAGTCGAGTATCCGTTTTTCGCGGCGTATGTTGATGGCGTGTGTGACTGGTATGGAGTTTCTAAACAAGCGCTACGACCCGTTCGAGATCAAACTAGAGGGATGGTCGGAGTCCGTCATGGAGAATATGGACGATTACGACAACGTGTTCGAACGTTTGCACGACAAATACGCGTCGCGTGTGTCGATGGCCCCGGAGATCGAACTGTTACTGTCGCTTTCAGGGAGCGCCTTTATGTTTCATCTGACCAATTCGATGTTTAACTCGATGCCGAATTTGAAGGATATAGCGAAACAGAACCCGGATATTCTAAAAAATCTCATGCAGTCCATGCATAACGCGAACGGAACCAAAGAACCGCCGCAAACCGAGACGAAACAACCGTCGCCGGTATCGGGGGGGCGTCCACCAGACAATCCACCGAGCGGAAACAAATCGCGTGAGATGAAACCACCGACGTTCGACATGTCGAGCCTATTCGAGAATATGCCAATGGTTCCGATAGGAAACGCGACGTTTCCCGTCGCTTCGCGCGAAACCGACCGAGTCGTCAATCCACCGATCGTCAAGCCTATACTGAAACGCAACAATTCGGGTTCGAGTCTTTCGAGCCTGTCTTGTATCAGCCTCCCGAACGTACGGAATGATATTACGAAGATCGTATCGATAGATACTTCGCAAGTGTCCAAGTCTAGAGGGCGTCGTAAGAACAAAATTTCGGCTACCAAAGAGAACACTATATCGATATAAAAAAAAAGAACGTATTAATACATACACATGAATCTGAATATGACATCCATTAAGGATGCGTGGGGGGTAAGTGATATTAGTAGTTCACATACCCCTCCCGGTCGATTAAATAAATCTTCTTTTTTGAGGCACCCGAATGCCATCACTGACCCTCTCCCGACGCGCATCGACGTTGCCTTGTTTGACAAGGACCTAATCACCGAACTGTTTTCGCACACACCCGAATATCGCACGAAATTGGTAACGGATCGGTTAACACAAGAGCGTACGATCGCCAAGACTCCTCCGACGTTACCGCCGCCGATGGAGGAATTGACAAAAGAGTATTTTCAAATCCCCCAATGGGCCGAATATACGGATTTGAAAACCATTTTGTTGGTCACGTTTGCGTTGCTGTTGCTCGATAAAATATCCAACATTTGGAAAAGTTCCTAACTTTCTTCGGCGGTGGTGATTCCGAAAACAGCATCTAGTGTCGTCATTTTTTTCGGATTGGAACGAATTTTGATTGCGTTGTTCTTCACTTTGGATACGGTGGTGTCTAACACGGTGTCCATTGTTTTGTTGTTAGTATCGGACCGCATAACCCAATTGGACTGTTGTTTATCAATCACATAATCCGCCTTTATGATGGGAGGTATTTGTATGTCATACACAACCCCTTTTCGCGAAATTTCACGGAATGTTTCGATAGTCATATCACCCCCAAACTCTTTTAGGCATTGTCGAGGAGGTGCGCATCCGACGCACGCGAACGGAGACGACGTATTTGATTTGGAATACATTAACGAGATCAACATGTATTGGTTGTTTTTTTGTGATACGTTTTCGTAGTGGTTGTACGCCTTCATACACTCGAAGCTACAAAAATTTCCAAAGGTTGTAAACTGTGTCGTTTTCGAATTGTACTCTATCGGAAGCGATAATGGAATGTTCGAGAAGTCGTGACAACACCACCAACACCAGCTTTTTGACGTTTTTTTTTTCGGGGGCATGTGTTTATTTGTTAACTATAAGTATCTTTAATTAAGTTAAAGCAAACAATATGGAAGACGCCACCTCTCTCTTCGCGCTGAAAGAAGAGTCGAACATTCGCAAACAACCTTTAGACGTCATGTCGTACAGTGACGTATTACGTAGCATGGATCCCGTTACCCCCCTCAAACCCGCTACCGAGCCACCTCCCCCGTCATCACCGCCCGCACCGCCGCAATACGCACCGCTCGCACCGCCGCAATACGCACCGCCCGCGCCGCCCGATAACACCCCCCCTACCGTAGATATAAAACAATTTCAGAACGAAATGATCGTGTTATTGGGATCGTACATCGTGATACACATGTCCACCGTCCAAGAATGGATGCGATCAAAGATCCCAAACATCGTCAGCCCAGAAACCGGTGCCATGAGCGTACTAGGGCTTGTGACGAACGGCGTGCTTTTAATCGTATTGTGGAACGTCGCCAAACGACTTATCCTCAAATACATGCAAGACATTTAAGTTTAAAGAGAAGGATACTAGTTTACGATAGATGGAGAACAAATCTCAAAAACTCCTCAGCTCGTTAAGAGTGTATTACACGAACAAAACACGATTCAATCTAATCGAATCGATCATCAACGACAACGCGAATGTATCGCTTCGCCTCGTCGATTGGTTAATTACGAACTATTCAAAATCGAGAAACATCGTGTACTATGTGAAGAACGTACCGTTCAACGTCCATCAAAGTTATAAAAACATGTTGAAGGCGTATTCCAAACGACTCTTCGACCCGTTTAGACGCCACGGGCGTTTGGTCTTGGAGCTAGACGGTCGGTCACTAGAGACGACGGTCGCGCAATTGTCGTTCTTTAAATGGGCAATCGACAACGACGTATTAAAATACGCCATGGAGTACAAGGACGACATTAAGAGGGACATGGACGCGCACACTCGTCACCGGAACGACAAGACGATCATCGAAAAGAGAAAGGAGCTTTCCAAAAGCACGAAAGGTGCGAACATGTACAGTGTCAATATATGTGTTTCGTTTTCATAAATATTTTATTCAGTGTATTGAAAATGATTAATAATACGATACTAGCGGCCGTGTCCGCGATTGTTTTATACATTGGGCTATACTTGCATCGCAAGTGCGAAAAACCGGAACTATTCGAAAAAAACACCTTTGTGTATTCGGTCGTTACTGGAATTGTGGTATTCGTCGGATTGAATTATTACAAGACCGCCGGCGAACCGGGTGTGTACGTCCCACATGAAAACATCATAACAGAACCATTTATCAAATCAACTTAAAGATATAAAAACAAATATAATAAAATGGTTCGTAATTTCGGGAAAGGTGGTAACGGTGCAAAGAAGATGAAAAACGGAACGACCGAAATAAATAGAATATTGTTGTTCAAAGAGATTGGTCAAGAATATGCTGTTGTTACCGAGGTATTAGGTCATGGCCGGTGTAGGTGTTTGTGCTCGGACGCCGTAAATCGATTGTGTATCATAAGAGGAAACATGCGAAAGGGATATATGAACCGCGTATACAAAACAGACACGGTCCTGGTCTCGTTGCGCGACTTTCAGGATTACAAGGCGGATATCATACATGTGTATTCGGCGGACGAAGTTCGATCGCTACAAGCATACGGAGAAATTACGTCATGTAAAGAAGAACGTACGGACGAATTTGTTGAATTTTGTTGATTTAAAAAGAAGAGTCCTTCATAAAATTATATGAAAAGTCCATATGACGTACTTGGCGTTTCGCCTCAAGAGTCCGAAGAGGGGATAAAGAAGGCGTATCGTAAACTCGCGATGAAACATCATCCGGACAAGGGGGGTGACCAAGAAGTATTTAAAGAAATCAACGACGCTTTCGAGAAAATAAATAAACCTTCTACTAATAACGAAGATATCTTTTCACATTTTTTCAGAGGATTTCAACAAATGCGGCACGTCGTAGACGTGCCGATGACTCTCGAAGAGGTGTACGTTGGCAAAAAATTCAGAATTAACGGACACGACGTTCATATACCCCCGAACACACCTTTGAATACCCGAATCGACATCCCTGGTACAAACGTCGTTGTGCAAATGCGTGTACAGAAACACCCGATTTTCCAAGTCGAGAACGGGACGTTCAATTTGATTTACAAACAATCTATCAGCTTGTGTGAAGCCCTCCTTGGGTTCAAAGGTCGCATCAAACATCCCAACAAATCCATGTTCTTTATCGAAACCCGGACAAACCTCATCATAGGACAACATCAAACCATGCGGATTCCGGGGAAAGGGCTCCCTTGTAATCAACGCGGCGGTGTGTCCGAAATGATTGTGGTCTTCGATATTCACATGCCATCGGACATCAATGTTTCAAAATATAGTAAAGTAATTAAGGAGATGTTACAATTCGATGTCCCCGAGCTTGTTGCAAATACGGATGAAGAAGTAATAAGTTTAAAATAAACGCAAATTTTAAAATAGTTAGAATAAATGATTTCCAAATGGATACATCAAACGTGGAAAACCAAGGAGGGTAACCCACAGATAGATCGTCTGCGTCTTTCGTGGATCGATATGCACCCGGGTTTTAAATATACACTATACGACGACACTGACGTGGATCGGTTCGTTCGAACGCATTTCGATGAGCGTATTTACACAACATACAAACGTATCCTAAACGGGTCTCTTAAAGCCGACTTTTTTCGTTATTGTGTGTTGTATATACACGGTGGTGTGTACGTGGACGTCGACTTGTGTTGTGTTAGAAGCCTTACTGACGGCATTGTTTGTTTCGATGAGGATACGTTAATATCCGCGTCGGACTATCAAGAAACGGACCACCAACATCCAAACCAAGATTATAGAAGAGACGTCATTTTTCAAGGGTTCTTGTGCGCAGAGCCGTTTCATCCGTTCATGCAATATATGATTAACTACATGTGCTTTGTAATGTCGCATGGTTTGTTCAAACATGATATGTTTCGTATAGGAGGGCCTCAGGCTTTCGCGGATCGTTTTGACGAGTTATACTTTTCAAAAAGACAAACCCCGTTTTCGAAACCTATTATGCTACGCGAGGCAAATAACCACCAATTAGAAAACAATATTAAGATCGTTTCTCACATTCACGTATGTGAGGTTCTCGGTTACGATCGAAAAGTATTCGCGACATGCCAACATCCGCTTAATCGAGAGAATACACCCCATTACAGTCGCGACTTTGATAAATACGTTGAAACCGGTTTTTATATTTGAAACA
>ERZ887942.1552-NODE-1552-length-15606-cov-10.015369_pt1 | contig 15606 bp, 11 predicted proteins | sample MGYA00521099_ERZ887942 | MGnify/ENA primary metagenome ERZ887942 (study PRJEB32303, sample SAMEA104408605) | aquatic metagenome | biome: Brackish water; feature: Pelagic; material: water | place: Baltic Sea | collected 2014-06-07T06:48:00 | depth 16,251 m ... | reverse complement strand
GGTGGCCCACAGCCCAATTACGATATGTTCTCGGTCGACGATGCCTGTGCCATGCTGCGCAAAGCGTCACTGCCAGAGGCAGTCATGATTGATGCTAGCCATGCCAACAGTCGCAAAAAACCGAGTCTGCAAGTGGCCGTGTCTGAGGATATTGCGTCGCAGATAGAACGGGGTGATCATCGGATTGTCGGTTTAATGCTAGAGGGTTTTATTGAGGGTGGCCGACAAGATGTTGTGAATATCGATGAGCTGGAGTACGGCAAAAGTATTACTGATCCTTGTATGGATTGGGACCAGACAGCTGCGACACTGCATCATCTTGCTCAAGCCGTGAAACGGCGTCGAGCAGCGGCATAAAGCTTAGGGGAGGCTGCGTGCACCTTATGGTAGTAACACGACTTCACATTGCTATGGTTAATGCCATTGCGTTGGCAGCTATCATCGGCGCGACCACTGTAGCGGCGCAAGAGCGAGAATTACTTGTCCCCCGGCCACAGACCGATATGACGATTGCGGAGCTCTCAGAGGAAGTCTACAACGAGGTGAAATCACTGCATGCCTTTGAGGCGATGCCCCTGCCAGATTCACCCGAGCGTCGTCGAACGCTAGAAATTCGGCTCGATGAAAAAACCATTAATTTGCTCAAAAATATCATGGCGCTGTCGCATCGTGTGATGGCGCAACCAGAAGACGCCCCCGAGAGGGCGACGTTGCGGCAACTCGTGCAGTCGCGAGGCATTGAGATAGAGCAAACGCTGGTGGTTCGTTTTGCCAGTTTGACGGAGAGATTGAACCAGTCGTTGGCTCGCCAAGCTAGCCTCTCCGGCGCTGCGTTACTGAGCGAGGAGTCACTGGGAGAATTATTAGACGGGCAGCGCCTGAAATACCTGTCACTGGCCTCTGATCTGACACTGTTAATGAAGACGCTTGAGCTGGAGGAGACAGATCTTAGGAAAAAAGTCATCAGTACGTTGACCTATTTTGGCGATGAGATGATGGGTCTTGTCCACCTTCACCGGCACGGACTTAGCATGCTCTCGGCTCGAAGCGCTGCTGATGGCACCGACGCCGATTTGCTGCAGGCAGCGCGATTTGAGTCCGAAAGATTAGAGCTGGCGACCAAACGCTTAAGAAAGGTCGTGACACAACTTGAGCTGTTGGGAGCCGATACGCTGGAAATGCGGCGAACACTGATCGAGGAGCGTCGCGGTTTAGCGTTGACGCTGGTGGACACTGCCGTCATTAATGTCTTGTACGCCGAGATATCCAGTGAGATCCGTGATTGGCTTTCGAATCGCGGCATCGGTACGGCGATTTCTTTTATTTTATTTGTGGTCATTGTGATTATCTCCCGCGCCTTGTCACGGATTGCAAAGCGATTGACGGCGCGTGCACTGAGAAACGCCGAGGAGTCGGTCTCTCAACTACTGAGGGAGACCCTGATTTCTATGGCGGGCACCGTCGTATTTTTAATCGGGATGTTGGTGGCGTTGTCTCAAATTGGAATCTCCGTGACGCCCCTCATTGCAGGATTAGGAGTCATTGGTTTTATTGTCGGTTTTGCCCTGCAAGATACGCTGGCGAATTTTGCATCAGGTGCGATGATTTTGGCCTATCGACCTTTCGACACCGGTGATTTTATCTCGGCAGCGGATGTGGAGGGCGAGGTTCGCAAGATGAACTTGGTCAACACGACGATCGTGACCGTTGATAATCGAGTGCTTATTATCCCAAACAGCAAGATTTGGGGCGGTGTCATTATGAATTACACGGGCCAGCACCTTCGTCGCACCGATGTGATTTACGGCGTGAGTTACAGTGAAGATCTTGATCACGTACAGCAAGTCTTAGAAGAACTGATAGCTGCTGATGAGCGTTTCCTCACAACGCCACCACCGATGGTGCGGGTCAAGCACTTCGGCGATTCCTCGATCGATTTTATGGTGCGCGCTTATGTGAAAACCGAGCAGTTCTGGGAGACGCTGTGGGCGCTGAACAAGTCGGTTAAGCAACGATTTGACGCAGAGGGGATTTCGATTCCCTTTCCGCAACGCGACGTGCATATGCTGACGGCATCTGAGCCGCCAGTAGGGCGACAGGGAGAAGAGTCTGCCTAGTAGCTCCAAGTAATGCCGGTAGTGATGGTGTAGTCGGTCGTATCTAGCTTCAGTTGCCCTCGGTCTTCTGCAGAACTGTCAAATTCAGTGCGTGCGTTGATACTCCAATAGAAGCTCGGAAACAGCTCCCAACTCAACATCAAATTAAAATCGCCTCTTATGTCTCCCCATTCAGACAGCGACGGGTAAGCGTTGCCAACCATGGAAATATCCATGTCTCGAGAGGCGAAGCTGTAGAGGTGCCATTGCAAGTTGATAAACATCTCGGCGGCATTGTCGATCAGGTCTTCGTTCCCATTCTTGGTATTGACACAATCAATGGTCGTCCCGTCTTCATCGAGGTCCTCGTCGATGTCGACGCAAGCAAATTTGCGCTCCTGAACGCCCTGAATACCCGCAGAGACAGCCAGCTCATGGCCTAAATCTTGTATGAAATAGCGTCCTAATCCGACACCCATCGAGAACCTGTGGTCAACGCCGAGCGCATCATTGGAAGAGTAAACGGCATTAAGCACGCGATAGGACTGCGCGGCACCACGCGTCCGCCAAAATTCGCGATAGAGGGTGAAATTTGAGCTATTAAGGGTGGTCTTAACTTTGTTACCGTCCTGGTCCTTGGCCCTTGTCTGGTTGTCGTCAATTCGTCCAGAAAAACCGGTTCGTCCCCCTCGAGAATCGTAGGTGCCAGAAGTCGATAGCGTTAGGGTCGTCGCATTCGGATCAGCATAAATGGTGCTGGTCACTTTGAGATCTAACTGATCGGCCAGTTGCTCTTCGATAGAGCGAATCTCAACAATATCCTCTAGATCCAGTTGCCGCGTAGCGCCGCGAACCTTGAAGGTGAGTACACTCTTTTCCTCTGTCTTGGCGAAGTGACCATACAGTCGTTCCCCGTCGTCGAGACGTACTTCATAGACGTATCGGCTATCAATTTGCTGAATCTCTCGCCACTTTATCTTGATCATGCCAGCGTAGGCTGTATTGAGGGATAATTTTCCGGCACTCATCGAGTCGATGGCACCGGTAATGGTATCGCCATTCTCAACCGTGATGACGTCGCTCTTCGTATGAGCCGTAGCGACGACGCTGCAAAGTGTGAAGCAGCACGATAGGGCGACACAGGCTACAGTAGCGATAAGGCGCATAAAAAAGTGTCCAAGTAGGATTCGTAACGAATGTGAGCGCGTCAGCTGGCGCCCATTTGGCAGAAACAGAGCTTATTGCCATCGGGGTCGCGAACATAAGCGCCGTAAAAAAAGTCTGGCACGCGCTCTCCCGGAGGGCCATCACAGATCGCGCCTAATGCGATGGCTTTGGCGTACATCTCGTCACAGGCTGTTCGACTGCCTGCGCGGATCGCCACCATCGTGCCGTTACCTGAGCTGGCTGGTTTTTCATCATAAGGAATACAAATAGCCAGCATAGGATTTTGTACATCAGTGCCATAGAGCGCAATACGCTCATTGCCCATGACATGGCCGGCATCGATGACGCTGAGTAACGAAGCGTAGAAGGCGTTGGCCCGCTCAAAGTCAGTGACGCCCAGAGTGGTGTAAGCCAGCATAGTGGTCTCCTTTTAGTGTGCTACGGACGCATTTTTTAATGCGTAAAATTGCGGTCGAGTGGCAAAACCACAGCGAGGATTCTATCGGTGAAGCGGGAGGATGACCAGATTTGGGACTTTTTCTGTGACCTAAAGAAGGCGTATTCTGGCAGTCCACGAAAACGGAAGCAGAGAACCGATGGAGCAGGTGTTAATTGCCCTGATTGTAGTGGCATTGATCGGGTGCCTCATATTCAGCCGATGGTCGCCGCCGCTATTGTTCTCGGCAGCGATGGCGGCTTGTGTCATGGTGGGTTCCATAGACCTGTCGAGCGTCATGGCGAAGGCAACCAATGAGGGGTTAGTGACCTTGTTGCTGTTGCTGATGGTGTCCCTCGGTCTTGAGCGGCTGCCGTGGTTATTATCCTTGTCTCATTATGTCGTCAGGCGATCATTACCAAAAACCCTCTTGGGTCTGTCTGGTATGACCATGTTGTTTTCCGCTTTCGTGAATAATACGGCCGTGGTCGCAACGCTCGCCGGTACCCTAAGAAAGAATCCTTACCATGCCGCAAGCCAGATTTTATTGCCCATTTCTTATGCGGCCATCCTCGGGGGGACGCTGACGCTGATTGGTACCTCCACGAATCTCATCGTCAGCAGTTTTTTGGAGGATCTGACTGGTAGCGGCATTACCTTTTTTGCTTTTTTACCGGTGGCATTGCCGGCGGCGATGGCAGGATTGACGGCGATGTTGTTGATGCACCGGGTACTCCCGGCTAGCCACGAGGCGTATGCCCAGACTCATGATTTTTTGATCGAGATGGTGGTCGCTGATGATTCTCGACTGGTGGGTAATACCGTACTGGAAAACGGACTGAGAGATCTCGGCGATTTATTTTTAGTGGAACTGGTGCGCCAAGGACGGTTGATGACACCGGTGATGCCAGATGAGTACCTGGAAGCCGGTGACCGACTCATCTTTTCAGGCGACGTCACAAAAGTCGGTATTTTAGAACGCTTCCACGGCTTGCGCTCCTTTGCGCTAGACCAAGGATTGTTGGGCACGAACTTAACTGAAGTGGTTTTGTTACCGGGTGCGCCAGTCATCGGTCTGACGATCAAGCAAAGTGAGTTTCGGTCGCGCTTTGATGCGGCGGTGGTGGGTCTTCATCGCGATGGAGAACGGTTATCGGGAAAGTTGGGAAATATCTCCTTACGTGCCGGTGACTCGCTGATGCTGGCAGTGGGAGCAGACTTTCAAAAGCGCAGTAATTTGAGTCGAAACTTTTTAATTGTTGATAACAGCGTTGCCAGTCATAGTCTTTCGATGACAAAGAGTGTCATTACCGCAGTGGGGATGGCTGCTGCGGTGGGTTGTTCCATCGCCGGTTGGGTGCCTTTGTCGACAGGTCTTATGTTTCTGCTGCTGCTGATGTTGTCACTCAAATTGTTCAGTGCCGCTGAATTACGCCGACGTTTTCCATTCGAGATGTGGTTGATCGTCTCTTCAGCGCTGGCGATTTCACAGGCAGTACTCAATTCAGGACTGATGGAGACGGCGATGCTGGGTCTCTCGCCACTGCTCGCCGGGCTCTCACCGACGTTGATGTTGGTACTGATTTACGGCTTGACGCTGGCAATGACAGAGTTGATGACCAATAACGCAGCAGCGGCACTGATGTTTCCGATCGGTTACTCCATCGCCGTCACAACGGGGCTCGAGCCAATGGCATTTGTCATGGCAGTGGCACTGGGAGGGAGTGCTTCGTTTTTAACACCCTATGGCTATGCAACTAATCTGATGGTGCAGAATCTCGGCGGATATTCGCGTCAAGACTACATTCGATTTGGTTGGTTGGTCTCGCTGGCTTACTCGAGTGTGGTGTTGCTCTTACTGCCACGAGTCTTTCCGTTTTAACACAGGCCACAGCAGACCGTGATGGATATACTGCGTCGCATTGGCGGTCTCAGCAAAATGATCGATAATCACAGTATGGCGACGACATTGTGCTCAGCGTTGATCAAAGCTTGTGTGCGTTGCTTCCGGCAATAGCGCCGATTGCATTGTCGGCGGCGGTCACCTTCCTTTTTAGGCGTTTCAGTTGGCGCTGCGTTGAGCCGGCTTTGTTTGTGAGAACTTCGTCGCTTGCGGGCCCTATTAGTATGTTGACGCTGAGCGCGAAATCTTTCCTTGTGAGTTGATCTTTATGAGTCTATCTCCTGATCAGTGGGTCGAAGCCCACGTCGGCCCAATCGCTGAGACGCTTTCGTCAGTTGTGTTCTACACCATCCCCGTCGCGGGCACGCCCGTGCCGCTGATTGTCATGTGGTTGGGGGGCGCGGCCGTCTTTTTTACCCTCTACTTGCGATTCATCAATTTACGCGCCCTTGGTTTGGCCATCCGCCATGTGAGAGGAGAGTTTTCAGATCCTACCGCCCGGGGCGAAATTAGCCACTTCAAAGCGGTCGCAACGGCGATTTCAGGCACGGTGGGGGTGGGCAATATTGGCGGCGTGGCCGTCGCGATCTCCCTCGGTGGCCCCGGCGCTGCCTTTTGGTTGTTTTTGGCTGGGCTACTGTCGATGTCTACCAAGTTGGTGGAGTGCACGCTGGGCGTGAAATACCGGCGTTATAACGCCAACGGATCGGTATCGGGCGGTCCCATGTTTTATCTTGAGGCCTATTTCCGTGACCGCGGTTGGCCATCGCTAGGTAAAGGGATGGGCGCCTTCTATGCCTTGGCACTCGTTATTGGCTGTTTGGGTATTGGCAATATGTTTCAGTCTAATCAGGCCTATGCGCAGGTGCTGGTGATCACCGGGGGGCAGGCGTCAGTGCTCGCTGATATGGGTTGGTTATTTGGCTTGGGTTTGGCGGCCACTGTAGCGGCGGTGATTATCGGGGGTATTCAGTCTATTGCTAGGGTGGCGGCTGTTTTGGTGCCTGTTATGGCCATTCTTTATGTGCTGAGCAGTGTCATTGTCATTGCGCTGAGTGCCGAACACTTGCCGGGCGCGCTGCGGTTAGTGCTGACTGAGGCATTCACCGGACAAGCCGCGTCGGGTGGGGCGCTGGGCGCCGTGATTATCGGCTTTCAGCGAGCGTTGTTTTCGAACGAAGCGGGAATCGGTTCGGCGTCGATTGCACATGCCGCGGTGAAAACCGAGGCTCCCGCGTCCGAGGGTATTACGGCGTTACTGGAGCCGTTCATTGATACGGTGGTGATTTGCTCGCTCAGTTCATTGGTGATTCTCACTACCGCCATGCCCCATAACTTAATTGGATCTGGCCTGGCAGGCATCGAGTTAACGTCAGCAGCGTTTGCTTGGCACTTTGCGTGGGCGCCCTATGTCATTGCCGTGGCGGCATTATTGTTTGCGTTTTCAACGGCGCTCGCGTGGTCTTACTACGGGCTGAAAGGGTGGACCTACTTAGTGGGAGAAGGCCGGATTCGTGCACTGATCTTTCAACTGGTTTTTTGTGGGTTTATTGCGCTGGGTTGCATGCTTGAACTGTCAGCGGTACTCGACTTCTCTGATGCGATGGCCTTCTTGATTGCGGTCCCGAACGTATTAGCGCTGTACTTATTTGCGCCCATGGTCAAACGGGAAGTCGAGCACTATGTGGCCACTATTCGTCACTCAGAGCGGTGAACTGAGTCCTCACTTGTTTGGATAGCGGCGCTAGGGCACTTGTCGCTTGATAGGGCGTGACGATCAGGCTGAAAAAGCGTCCGCTTTGCGAACAGTCAAACCTGAGCGCGCAATCCCAAAGAGGCGGCTTCCTAAAGGTGTACCGCTCAAACTAAGCTGCCTGAGAGATGATGTTCAGAGAGGTGGCGCTTTATGTGTGCGCGCTGTCGTTCGCTAGATTGATCGTTAGGTTTTTTAAGAGGCGGCTCGTCGTCCGCTCTCATAGGATGGTTCAATCTAGTTTAGTTTAGCTGAGGTTAGTAAGGTTGATCCCCCTCACTGACCACGCGATGTAAACGCCGTGTCGCAGGAAAAAAATCGTTAATGGGTTTGTGCTGGGTACTGCGATTATCCCACAGCACCAGCGAATCGGTTTGCCACTGAAATCGACAGGTGAATTCGGGGAGACTGGCATGGCGCCAGAGAAACTGCAGCACTTCGCTGGATTCTAGCGCGGGTAAACCTTCGATGTGAGTGGTAAATAACGAATTCACAAACAAGACCTTTTTACCCGTCTCTGGGTGGATCTGAATGACAGGGTGACGAATGGGCGGGTTGGCAGCGACTGCATCAGCGAGTCGCTCGCGACCACCAGGGGCGCTCAGACTCTCTTTAAAGCCATGGCTAAAATCATGCACGGCCATCAAGTCTGCCAGATACCGCTGCATGCCTGCAGAGAGTCCATCGTAGGCCGCGGTCATACTGGCAAACAAGGTGTCGCCACCGACCTCTGGAATAGTCATCCCGCGCAGCAGCGTCACTGACGGCGGGTGTGCACGGAAAGTCATATCCGAATGCCACATCTCGATTTTAGAGGGGTTTTCTCGAGTGCTTTCAAGAATCATGACCTCAGGACAGTCTTCAACAGTCTGGTAGGCGGGATGGGTTTGCAGGGGTCCAAAAATCTCAGCAAGCGCTTTTTGGTCTGCGGGGGTGATCGATTGATCGCGGAGAAATAGCACTTCGTGCTCATTCAGCAAGGCACGCAGGGTCTGAGCGAGTTCGGTATCGATACCCTTTCCTAAATTCACCGCTGTCAATTCGGCACCCAGTGCGCCCGCCACTCGCTTCACGTGCATGGTTATTTCCTCGCTCTGTTTCTGATCTAAACCCGCCAGTGTTGAATTGTGCTCGCCACTGACGTGGCAGAGCAACTGTGTATTTGACACGCTAGCGGTCAAGTCGGTGTCTTGCCTACGCGTTTCGGTACCGATCTTCAGGCCATTTTTAAGCGGATGGCATCGATTAATAAAGGAGTAAGTTTGATGAAAAAATGGATTTTTACCGCGGGTTGCTGTGCTGTCCTCGCCGCACCCCTCAGTCAGGCGACTACACCGATGGCAGTTGCTCCATTGGCCTTTGAGGCATCGCAAATGCAGATTGCACAGTCACCTTTGCTCGACGAACAGTCCCGCACGGTGTCTTTGCTAGAAGCGACCCAAGTACGCGGTCGCGTGCTGCCTTTTGTCATTGGTGTCGCCGCGATCGATATCGCCTTGGCCAGTTTCTACTGGGGAGTATATGTGCCGCACTACGCCAATTATGCGCCTGCGTTCGAGATGCCTTGAGGTGGTGGAGGTGGACTTCGATTCGCCAGATAACGCCGTCAAGCAATTACAGCAAAAGCTTCGACGCGATACCCACACACAGGTCCGTGAGCGCTACTTTGCGGTGCGGATTGTGCCTATTTTATTGATGTGGGCGTTGTTATGGGCATCGGTTACCTCGCTATTCGCCGGTGCGATCTCGCTGGCGGCGGCCATTATCGTGTTCTGTGTTGTCTCAGTGGGGATTGTGGTCTGGCTGCATCAGCGCGCTGTCGATGCAGCCGATAGCCAATCATGAGCGGGCGGACGTATTGCGGCAGGTGAGATGACTATTGGGTTAATGGACACCTACGATATTGAGACTATGAACATTAAAACTATGCACATTAAAACTATGCACATTAAAACTATGAACATTAAAACGGCGTGCATTGCTAGCGGGTGGATGCTGAGTGGGTGAATTGATACTTGACCGGTTGATCACTCAGCATTTGATCGGCGAGCGCTCGATACTTGAGCGCTCGCTGATTCCTGTACCGAAGCGGTCTTGGGGGCGCTTGGGATTGGTGCTTGCCGCCGCCGGGTTGTTCAGCGCGATTGCGTCGATCGCTCAAGCACAACCCATCAGAACCTATCCGGCCTCAGTGGTGTGGCAAGGTGATAGTTTTGATTGTGGTCCTGCTGCGCTGGCGACGCTACTGAAGCTCAGGTTGCAGCGCAGCGACACGTTGCGTGAACTCACAGAGGCCTTGCCGGAAATCAGTCAGCAGGAATGGCGTCGTATACGTACTCAGGGGTATAGCCTCAGTCAGCTTGTTGCAATGTCGGCAGCTGTCGGTGCGCGCGCCACTTTGCGACGATTAACGGCACAGGACTTGGCGCAGATCAGCCTGCCCGTGTTGGTGTACCTCGATCTGCCCTCTGGTTCGCACTACACCGTACTGACCGGAATGATGGGTAGTCAGGTAGCATTGGCTGACCCGTCTCAGGGGGCAGTGGTTTGGTCGAAAGCACAGTTTCTCTTGGCGTGGTCGACGACAGGTAGTGGCTATGCGTTGTCGATTACAGCAGATCCTGCCGGGTGAGTTCGATTCCATGTTGGAGCAACTCTGCGGCGCCACTGACATTCGTTACTACTGCCGTGCTCGCTTGATCGCTCCGTAAATAGGTATCAGCCACTCTCCTCATGTCATCAATTTGGGTGTTAACAATGCCGGCTCTAAACAGTTTGCGATGTTCAGCTGTGCGCCCAAATAAACATTCATGAAAATGCTGTTTTGCTTCACCTGCGGGGGAACCTGGTTTATCCAAACTGGCGACGACGCTCAAAATGGCCTCTTCAAGTGCGAGTGCTTCATGGTTAGTTTCCATTAACCACTGAAGTGAGGTATCAAAATCAGCCAGAGTGTCAGCCAGCCGAGGGTCGCGGTAGGAGAAAAAACGGAACGCGGCAATGTTGGCATCATGGCTGGCGCCGCCGCCATAGGCGCCTCCTTGCTCTCGAATGCTGCGATGTAAAAAGCCGTTGCGAAGAAAAGCACCCAGTACTGACAAGATCGGTGCATCGGGGTGTCCTGATGGCACCGTGGGATAGGCGCGAGCGCAGAAATTAACCTGAGTGTTGGTGACCCAGACTTCCTGACGCTGCTCTCGAACGGGAGCGCTGCTCCAGACGCTTGCTTCTATGCTGCTGAGCGCTCCTACTGCGGATTCAGCGGCAAGACTCGCTGCGCCAATATTAGGTTCGTCGGCGATGGTGCAGAGTTGACGCCCACCCGCTGAGGCTAATTTTTGCTGGATAGCCCCCAGTGAATTGGCGAGCGCGGCCAGTTCACTGTCAGAGTGCAGACTGTCGTCCAGTTCCCGGATTCGCCTAATACCCTCTAGGCCACCTTGTTCATGTGCAAGACGCGCTAGTGGACTCATTCCTGCGCAAGCGGCACTCATTGCGAGCGCATGACCGCTGCCCGTAATACCTTGGTCGCGGCGCGCCCTAATTTGACTGATCAGATCGCGAATACGCTTATGTTCATCAAAACGCGCTCCCAGCAACGTATCTGACATCAATGCCAGTTGATCCTCAATCCTGTCGGCGAGTGCCTTCGAGGATAAAACGAGATAGCGATCACAGCTTTGTTCGTCGTCCCGGTGAGCACGGCTGCTGATCGACGCACTGAGTGAGCCGACAGTAGCGGAATGACGATCTTGAGCTTGTAGGTACGTTAAGTCTCCTATACCCACTTCTGCCATGAGCCCGGTCACCAGCGGTAAATGTTGTTGCTCTGCTGCCGTGAGCGTGGGCAGCTGACTGATCCATTGCTGATAGACCAGTCCGTTGGTGCCAGTGGTATAGCGATAATGGGGTGCGCCGGTTTGTATGATGTCGGGAATGGGTGAGGGGATCTCCGCTGGTATATCGCTGAGCGCGACTCGCGGCAGCACATCGGGATCATCTTTCTGTGCTTGTCGCTCTCGCAGGCGCGCTGCCAAGTCGAGTACGTCTGCTGTTTGCGCTTCATCGAGGTTTGCTTTCATCGCGTCGAGTCGCGCGGTTTCAGCGGCGTCTCGCTGTGCCGACAGTGTTGCGTCCGGTTCCACTGCCAAGCGCACCCTGTGGGGGTTATCGAGTAACAAGCGGCGCAAGAGTGTGGGAATATAGTCGGCAGACCTAAGACGCTCTCTGAGTGTGGCAATGACCGGCTCTAAATCTAGCGCCGAGACGGCATCGCCATAATGAGTGGCTGCTCCCAAGGCTCGTAACATCAGGTTTAACCCATAGGGCATGCCGTCGCCACCCACTTCACGCTGATGAAGCTCGATTTGCCGCAGTATGGCCTCGACCTTTTCGGCAGCAATACCGTGCTCGGCGACATTCTGGATGCAGTCAAGAACGGCAGTCTCAAAGGCCGCGGCATGCTCAATATCACTGCCTTCGATGCCGCAGCAGAAAACCATCTCACGCATCGATTCCTCCAGCCCGCAGAGGGGGGAGGGTGCGGTACCCAGGTCGGTGGTTTCTAAATACTGCATTAGCGGTGAGGCACTGTTCTCCATCAGCACAGAGGCCATTAACTGTGCCTCAAGCATGGCCGTTAGATCAGCGCTTTCACCGAGCTTCCAGCCCATGATCAGGTGCGTTTTATGCTGGATGTCTTCTTCAGGGTCCATCGCATAGGTATGCGTCGCAGATCGTGGCTCAGTAAACGCGGTCTCTAGTGCAACCTCTACCTTATGGTCCAGAGCGTCGAACCGCTGTAATACAGCCGATTCAAATACCCGCTGGTGGTCGGCTGCAGGGATGTCACCGAAGGTGAGAAAGATGGCATTACTGGGATGATAATGCTCAGCATAAAAATCGCGCAGCTGCTGGTAGGTCAGATCAGGAATCGCCTCGGGGTCCCCTCCACTGTTGAAGTGGTAAGTGTTAGACGGAAACAACTCGTAACACAGTCGGTCCCACAGTACTGAGGGTGTGGATGACATGGCGCCTTTCATTTCATTAAATACGACGCCCTTAAAGGTAAGAGGCTGGTCATGGTCGTCATTCTCAAATTCAACGCGATGGCCCTCTTGCGCAAAATCTAGCGGGTCAAGACGAGAGAAAAAGACCGCATCAAGATATACATCTAACAGATTGCCAAAATCTTTACGGTTCTGTGTCGCAAAGGGATATGCGGTCCAGTCTGAGCTCGTGAAGGCGTTCATGAAGGTGTTGAGAGATCGCCGCAGCATCATAAAAAACGGATCGCGAACGGGGTATCGCTCACTACCACATAACGCGGTGTGTTCGAGAATATGAGCCACGCCGGTGGAGTCTTCGGGCACGGTGCGTAGGGCCACCATAAAAACGTTCTCTGGACTATCGCTACTCAGGTGCAGGTGCAGCGCGCCGGTGCCCGGATGACGATATTCCTCGACGCTGAGATTCAGGCTGGGGATTGGCACTGATCGCTGCCGAACGAAGGTATTGGCGGGTTCAGTGGCCTTTGATGCATGAGATGCATGAGATGCGTCGGTCATGATGTGATCCAGTCGAGTCGAAGAGAATGTGATGCCACTACTATGGGGTCAGGGGTCCGCTTTTTCCAGCACGATCTCAAATAACCAGGGCCACCGTTTTCCGGTCACCCAAATCTGCTCAGTCTGTGGGTCGACGGCAATACCATTTAATACGTCAGTATCACGAAGCTCGTCTTCTTCGCTGAGAAGTCCACTGAGGTTTATCAGACCAGCGACCTTGCCGGTGTTAGGGTCAATTTGTGCAATGTAATCGCTTTGCCATACGTTAGCCCAAATCTGGCCGTTTACCCACTCGAGCTCATTGAGGTGGCGCAGTGGTTCACCATTGATCGTGACGGGGAGCGTTTGAATCTGCCCTGAGCCTTCATCTGAGACATCCGTCGAATATAAGCGGTTAGAGCCATCACTGAACCACAGTGTTTGGTCATCATGGGTTGCGCCCCAGCCTTGGCCGGGCAACGGGGTGCGCCCCACGAGGGTCATATCGGGTAATGCATAGATCAGCATGACTCGCTCTCGCCAAGAGAGTAAATATAAATGATCGTCTACGATCGTGAGGCCTTCCGCGAAAATGCGAGCATCAACCGGCACGGTTTGCATTAACTGCATACTGGGAAAGTCATAAATGCGAATCGCTGATTGGCCATAAAGCCCCGAGCTCACATAGAGACGGTTGTGATGTATTTCAAGGCCCTGCGTAAAATTCTCGCGATCAAATCGTATTTTAGAGACCACCCGATAACTGTATTGCGCGACGTCATCTTCCTCAGCCAGCACATCCATGAAGGAGTGGCCGCCAACGATCAGGAGCAAGGATAACCAGCTTAGTGCAGGAAGTGCCTTCACAGGGGGGTATCCCTTTTTAGCGCTCGCTCAGCAAATCGTGACGGCGAAATAGCGCGCTGCAGATAACGCGGTGCGGGAGGCAAGGTTCCCAATAGTTGATCGACAACCAGCTCCGCCGCCAGCGGAGCGGCCGACAGTCCCCGTGATCCCAAACTGGTGAGCACTGCGAGACCAGGGCGAACCGGCGCAGGTGCATCAATGACCTGTTTGCGATCATGGCGAATCCGATCATAACGCTCATTAAAACTGGCCAGCACTGGCACCATACCGGCGATAGGGAGGTAGTCGTTGCTGTTGCAGCGTAAGGCAACATGCCCCTGCCAATCGTCATCGCCGGGGGGGAGTGCTAAGTGCGGTAGCGCATGTTGCAGCATGCCAATATTATGCCTGTGCTCTTCCGCACGTTCATCCGTTTGCACGTCTCCCGGCCCGAAACTAGCGCCAGTGCAATGTATGCCTTGTCTAGCGGGAGGCAAATAGCCTTGATCGCAGAGCGGTATCGGGAGTTGAGATAGCGTTTTTGAGGTGGGCAGGTGAGTCGTCTGTCCCCGGATGATGTTGAGCGGCAACCACGCTAAACCGGGTTCTGTGAGCGCGGCCTGTGCCGTTGCCAGCACGGCTAAGGGCGCCTCTGAGAGTACTTCCCCCTTCGTATTAATGGCTTGCCATGCGTCGTTGGGCACTTGCCGTAACTGCAAGGGTCCACAGTGCTCTTTTAGCGTGATGAGTGGGTGTGTCAACAGGCTTCGGCATACCGCGCGCGGATCAAGCCAGCCGCCCCGCAGATAGCGGATACCGCCGCAGCGGGGTCGCATGCCAATGATGTCCGAGATCTCATCGGCGCTTAGGACTCGCGCAAAGTCTGGCGCAAGCCCGAGTACGCTAGCGAGGTGTTCGAGGGTTTCATCTGCGTCGTGCAGTTGGATATAACCGCCCCAGCCGATGTCGAGGCCGTCGCGCAGTGCGCCAGAATGATACAGCCTGCGGTAGTGATCCGCAGCAAAGCTAAAGGCCGCGACTGAAAAATCGCTGAGGGGGTTGTGTCGATGTGATAGCCGAGTGTAAGTGACACCTTGAAGGTTACCTGATCCGCCTCCCGCGCACGCATCAGCCTCGAGTACCGTGACAGCAATGCCACGCGATGCCAGTGCATAGGCGGTGTGCGCTCCGGCGAGGCCGCCGCCGATCACGAGCGCTTGGTGGTTGTGCTGCGGTGCTGGATTCAGATCCCAGGGAGTGAGGGATACCTTGGGTGGTGCGGAGCGAGATAACACGCCACTGAGCGTATCGCGCTTGCCGGCAAAGCCCGGTCGCTTCTCGGTTGTAAAACCGGCCTCAGACAGTCCTTCCCTGACATCGCGCGCCACGCTAAAGGTGGCCAGTGTTGCCTGTGGTTTGCTCAGCGCGGCCATACCGGCGTACACCTCGGTGCACCACGGTCCGGCGCCTGTCGAGGGCGAAAAACCATCGAGATACCAGGCGTCGACCCACTGTCGTCCATGACTGGCTAAATCACTGAGAATCTCGTTGGCGTCGCCCCACCAGAAATCCACTGTGACGCCCCAATCTGGGAAATAACGCCGATGGCAGCCCGGTAAAGGATCCGGCCAGTGGTCAAGCAAACGAGCTAGTACCGGGTTCAAGCTGGGCCAGGGCGCCAATGCGCGCCGCATGTCCTGAGGTGACATGGGGGACTGTTCCAGTGCTAAGTAGTGTAGCTGTCGATTCGCCGGCCGATGTTGGCGCCAAGTCTCCAGGGTGAGGCACGCAGTGAGACCACTACCGAAGCCGATCTCGCCAATGGTAAAAGGCTGTCTGTCGTCATTATTATGCCATCG
>ERZ887942.1550-NODE-1550-length-15626-cov-5.949586_pt1 | contig 15626 bp, 12 predicted proteins | sample MGYA00521099_ERZ887942 | MGnify/ENA primary metagenome ERZ887942 (study PRJEB32303, sample SAMEA104408605) | aquatic metagenome | biome: Brackish water; feature: Pelagic; material: water | place: Baltic Sea | collected 2014-06-07T06:48:00 | depth 16,251 m ... | reverse complement strand
GCATCCGAAACATTTAGCATTTCCTAAATCCTTGCGGGGTCGAGGGTCAAGAGATTGAGGGTGCGAGGGTGAAACGAAACATTCACATGCCCAGTCGCTTACCAGTCGGATCGATGAGCCATAACCAGTCGTCGAATAGAAATTCGAAGCGAATTGCGAGCAGTGCGATGCGTCCCATGACTGTGTAACCAAATGCCGCTCCGAAGGTCACCATGAGCACCCAAACTCCAACACGAGAGACTTGACCCACAACGCCGGTGTGCTCGATGGAGAAGAAGAAATAAACAATTGCAGAAAGAACCGAAACGATCAGCAAAATATTTTGAACACTCTGCCAGAACGGGGAAACAGTCGCTGCTGCTCCAGCGACCTCGACCGCTTCAGGTGAAATGATCACCGGTTTGATAGTGCTTCTGATTTGGCTGAGGAAGTCGGCTTGCAGAAATCCGACGAGACGGATCCCCGCTGTCGAACCGATAATAAATGCCAAAGGCCAGCGGGCGACCCATGCTCCGCGGGGAGAGAGTCTCCATAACAACATGCCGCCCAAGACGAGCGGAATCAAGAACATCCACCAGTTTTCGTCGCGAACTGTTGAAATTCCCGGCACTGCCCAGGATTGAATCCAGCTGGGCCATATTTTCCCCAACAGGTTTGGAATGAGAACCGTCCAGAAAGCGATCACCATCCAGTACGCTGCCGAGACTCCAACGAAAACAGCTTCCGAGAATTTATAGAAAGGATTGTCTCGATAGAGAAATGAAAACACACACAGCGTCAAAAATGCTGCGACCCAAACACCGATTGATCGGAGCGGACTGTAAACCGCTGTCCCGACCATATAGTCGTTATGAGTCGCGTTAATGAATTGCCCTTCTGATTCTGTCACGTAAGCCGATCCCGCGCCGATGAAGATTGCTCGATACAATAACCAACAGGCAAAGACCAATCCGATTACCGCCCAGACTTTGGAAAAGTCTCGTTGAGGAGCCGGGATTGGTGCAGTTTCGTTCAAAGGGATGCTCAAATTTCATGTACAGAATCAATGTGATGCCGGACACTTTAAGTGTCCGGCAAAACGTGTGTGGCTAAACTTTACATTAAACCGAATGACTTCTTCAACACGCTGTGATCGGTTCCTCCGAAATGAAACGCACTTCCCGTGGTGACATTGTGAAACACAATTTCTGCGGGACTGAATAAATGCGGATCGATTTTGTAGAAATCTCTCCCGGCTTCTTCGAATATCTCCAGGAATGGCTTTCCATAGGCGTCAGATGCAGAGGACGGAACCTGCGGTCCGAGTTCACGGATCGCATCATCATCTCCGTTGACCCACAGCGTCACTTGTCCCCCATAGAGGATGGCGTCATTCGTTCTGCCGATGCCAGTTAGATCATCTTTCGCGACCGGAGATATCGGTGCTGAACCACATGCTGATTCGATTCTGCCAACATCAAAACCGAGCTCAAACAACTTATGCAGCGAGGTTTCAACACTACGAGCGACCACTTGCAGATTCCCAGCGATACTCGCAGTTGGAGCGACTAAGAGTGCCACCTGATCAGCTTCGACTCCGCAGGTCTCAGCGATTTCTTCAACAACATCCGCTGTTGGAATTTGACCACTCTCTAAAACTCCGACCACTCCAAAGGCATCTTCTGAGTAACCAAGTTTTTCAAAGAGGTCTTCTTTGTTCGCTGCCGCGCGCATAGGACCACTTCCCATCGCGAAGTACTTCCCGACAGAAATTTGCCACCCAGCGTACTGGCTCAACAGGCAAGCTTCGAGTGGGTCGTCAGTCTGCACAAAGAGATGTGGCCATCCGATTCCCCCAACGCTTCCCGGCACGATTGAAAAGTCCGCCAGTCCAGCAGTACAGACCTCAGCGAGTGCCAGTCCCGCAGCCAGAGATCCTGGAGCATTGACTCCGAAATCGAGAACGATCCCCGGTCCATCATAGTCAGCGGCTTCAATGCGAAGTTCGTCGAGGCTGTTTAGTATCTGGTTGACTAAATCGAACCCAGAGTCATTCAGGATTGGATCGTTAGCATCCAGGTCAATATCGTCGTCATTCATAAAAGGGATTGTTTCTTGCTTATTAAATTTTGAACTTGTGAACCGAGTGTGAGAAGTCTGTCTCTTTAAAATTGTTGAACAGGAGGAAACAGAGAGAACTGAGGCTTCATTCTCCGTTCTCTCTTTGACTTCTAATCACTCTAGTCCCAGTGTTCGATGGAGTGTTTATTGCATCTCACTTTACAAAAGTAACTTACGAAAAAATATAACCTGATTCGTTTTGAAACTGGTTTTGCCGATAATGTTTTGTTCCGATGGAATTCGAAGCAATCACAAACTCAAATACACCATATGTAAGGAGCTATTGAGAGTGATGACATTTACTCAGCTGACTTACAAGGAAAGCCTTCGCAAGTTCCTGAACAACTCATCGACCTGACTGAATTGTGAGTCGCGCGGGCTTCGCAGCGATCTTGAGACTGGGAATGGTGATGCATCCTGTGGTGTCTGCCTGAACTTGTCCCTGGGCAGTGCCGAATGTCCAGTTCACAGTTGCTCCCGGAGATACTTTCAGCTTCTGTAGTCGGCGGAGACTGATATCGGCGGTCGCTGCGCTCGGGATCGTGAATGTTGTTTTGAGTTCCTCGGAGTTGACGAGACCAATTTCCATCTCAAGCAAGCTTTCCGTCTCACGAACATTCTTCCATCGGAAAAACGCGTTGATCTGACCAGAGTCGCTACTGTCGGTCTGATCAGGCCACGGCAGTTCATCATTTGACGAGGCGTTAGTGAAGACCGGATAGACTTCGTTTTTGCGAATGCTCAACCAGTCGAACGAATTGATCAAATCATTCACCTTTAAGATGTTCGCATGATTATTGGCATGCCCAAATGGACCCCAATACATGAACAGTGGATACTTACGATCATTCATAGTCTTGGCAAACTTTCCATGACCTTTGGACCAACCGTCATTCTGGGCAGAGTAGTCGATCACGATGGGTGGTTCGGGCAACTTGACGCCTGGAGGGAGTTCAACTGACGGGAAAGACATGCGGCTGGAGACATGTTCGACTCCCGCGGGAACATTGGCTTTAATAGCGGCAAACAGGTCGCCATGACGAATTCCCAGACCGAGTGTTCCACTGCCCCCCATTGAGTTCCCACAAAGGTAGACGCGGTTCTCGTCGATTCCGTAGTACTTGATCGCCCATTGAATCGTGTCGATTAACCGATTTTCGGTGGGGCTGATTTCACTTCCCTTGTACTTTTTGATCCCCCACCACCAGTCACCTTTGTTGGCTCGACAATCTAGATACAGGGCAAAAAATTCGGGCGGCGCGTGATAGATGTCGTGGTCCCCTTTGGTCTTCGTGCATTCCAGGCACGAGTGAACATCGTGTCCCGCGGAATGCAGGACCACATAGAGCGGTGCCTTTGCTCGCGGTTGAGTGGGGTGAAGCACAAGAAAGGTATCACGTTGTGGTGCCGCATAGCCCCACGAATCTTTGGTCCCATGCTGAAACGTGTCGAGTTTTCGTCCAGTGAATTTCGATTCCTTCTGTTTTTCAGGAACCCATTGCGCCGAATTTTTAGAATCAAGACTGGCTAACCATTTGAGCGACTGTGTCTGCCAGGCATCCCACATCGGACCTTTGTATCCGTTCAGTCCGTGACCACCCGAGGGGAGTTCGAGATACTCCGACCTGTTGTTGTGCTTCTGCAGCGAGGCATACAGCGATCGACTGTTTTTATGAAGAACGACTTTGTCATCGAGTGCATGGGTCAGAAACATCGGTGGAGTGTCTACCGTGACTTGCACTTCGTTAGAATAGAATGTCAACAACTCGGGCGAAGGATCTTTGCCGAGTAGATTCGCCTTCGTTCCGCCGTGCGTGGTCTCTCCCATTGTCACCACCGGGTAAACCAACATGGCGAAGTCGGGACGGCAACTGACACGAGCTATCGCATCCGTTGCGGAGGAATCACCGTCGTCAAAATGTGTAGCTGCAGTCGAGGCGAGATGTCCTCCAGCGGAGAAGCCGATGATCCCGATCTTCGCCGGATCAATGTTCCAACTTTTTGCGTTCACGCGGACTGTGCGGATGGCTCGTTGAGCATCCAGCAGCGGAACCGCATGTCGTCCCTTGGGAAGCCGATACTCAAGTACCACGCCGGTAATGCCCTGTTCATTCAGCCATTCCGCGATGCCGTGACCTTCTGGACCAACCACCAAACCGCCGTAACCACCCCCCGGACAGATAACAATTGCGGTTCCGTTTGGTTTAGCAGGCTGATGGACGGTGATGAACGCATTCGCTTCTGGTGAATCTTCCGTCGCCCCAATTCCGACCGGTGCGAGTCCTGTCCACAGGGGAGTTCGCTCCTTGGGTGCCTGAGCAAAGACCGTTGACGCTGTCAGAAACAGACTAAAAATGAGCAAGCGTTTCATGAGGTGATCCGAGTCTTATAATTGTGTGATGATCATTCAAGGAAAGTAAGAACGAGCCTAAGAAGACGACCGACCAGTCACCCAGCCACAGCAATCCATGCCTGAATCTGACGCCGTTGCAAAATCTGGTAACACTCTGGCTAACACTAGCCTTTTCCTACTTCCGAGTGATCCCCTCTTCCTGATGTTACCGCAGACGTTCTGCGGCATTTCTAATACCCCCGGCGGGATTCGAACCCACGACCTCAGGTTTAGGAAACCTGCGCTCTATCCGGCTGAGCTACGAGGGCAAAGTGTTTAATTGTAACTACTTACGTCATTCTTCATAACCCCCTAATAGTAGGGACGACACCCGACACGACACCTTCTTGCCTATTCTAACACCAGTTCTTCAGCAACATGGAAGGATTTCCGATGGTTCAAAAAGTTAATCAGAAACCTGACAAACCATACCGAGATTTTCCGCTTTTTGCACACGCAAACGGGCATTGGGTAAAGAAAATTCGCGGGAAGCTGCACTATTTTGGTCAGTGAAGTGCTCCGGACGATGCACTTGCGTTGTTTCTACATCAACAGGATGACCATTACGCAGGGCGTTCGCCAAGAACTCAGGATAACAGTAGGGCAACGCTTCGTGATGTTCTTAACCATTTTCTGACAAGTAAACAGCAGCAAATTGAGAATGATGAGCTCTCGTACCGCTCATTTGCTGACTATGAACGAACTTGCAGACGACTCATTGAACAATTCAGCAAAAATCGAATTGTTGAGGAACTGCGACCATTGGATTTCAAAGAACTGAGAGCTGAAATTTCAAAGACTCGTGGGCACGTTGCACTTGGAAATGAGATTCAGCGAGTACGTACTATTTTTAAATATGCATATGAAGCTGAACTGATCGATAAGCCAGTTCGTTTTGGACCTGACTTCAAAAAAACCTAGCCGAAAACTCATTCGTCAAGCGAGAAACGAACGCGGTCCAAGAACGTATGAAGCAGCGGAAATTCAAACTTTACTGAATGCTGCCGAACCAAACATGAAGGCGATGATTCTGTTGGGAATCAATTGCGGCTTTGGTCAAACCGATCTTGCAAACCTAACTTCATCGGCCGTTGACTTCGACAAAAACATGATTGACTATCCAAGGCAAAAGACGGCGGTTCAACGCCGATGCCCTATTTGGCCTGAAACAGCCGAAGCATTGCAGAGTGTTATTAAAAATCGTCCTACGCCGAAATCAGAATTGGATATGGATATCATTTTCATCACGAAATATGGTCATCGCTGGGTGCGCGAGAGTGAAACAGAGAAACGATCTTGGACTGATGCTGTTCAGTTACAATTCGGAAAGTTGAGTCGAAATCTCGATCTCCACAAACCGAGATTCGGATTTTACACTCTCCGTCACACCTTCGAAACAATCGCAGGAGAATCTGCTGATCAAGTCGCTGTCGATTTCATTATGGGTCACGCACGAGACGACATGTCGTCAATTTATCGTGAGAGAATCGGACTGGAACGTCTACAAAAAATTGTGCATCATGTTCACGATTGGGTGTTCCCACCGAAAGACTCTGAAACCTGAAATTCTCGGTTGTAGTTGTCCGGTTCGATCTGACGTCGTCCTCCCAATCGACCACGGGCACGTGCGGCAGCGAGTCCAGCTTTGGTGCGTTCGGAAATCAAACGTCATTCGAACTGAGCCAGTGCCGAGAAGATCATAAAGACCAGTTCCCCACTGGCAGACGTCGTGTCGATCGCTCCATCGCAAATCGAACGAAATCCAACTCCACGTTTCTGAAGCGTCTCGACTAAATCAACAAGATGCCGAACCGAGCGACCAAGCCGATCCAACCGCCAAGCTAAAAGCACATCCCCATCCCGCAACTCTTTCAAACAAGCATCAAGCCCCGGTCGAACGTCCTTCGCTCCCGAAATCTTATCGATAAAAATCAGGTTGTGCGTGACACCGTGTTTCTTCAATTCGTCAATCTGAGATTGAATTTCTTGCTGCGAAGTTGACACGCGGGCATATCCCAAAATTCGAATTGGCTTCAATGGTGATTCAATCGCCACAACAGACTTCTCCGAACCGTCAACTTTCGATAACGCCCGAGTTGACAACTTCGTTCGCTTTATGGTGCCATTGTTTTTTGTCTGAGATTGCATCGCCATCAACGACAAAACGATACCATGAAATACGAGACGAGTTCACAAGATCCCCTTGACGGAAAATCACTCAATGTCACGACGATGCAAATCGTGTCCCATCAAACGAACCTTTGATGAGGCTTAGAAAGTGTGTAATCCTCAGTGAGATAACGTGGCTCTCGAAGGTTGAAAAAAGGAACGTTGGTTGGTTGAAAGAACCCGTAGAGTGGATGTGGGCGACTCATTCGAGAGAGTATTGACTTTATAATGCGTGAGCTTAAGTATGCTACCTGGATTCCTTGTGTATAGCCCAGAACTATCGGACTATAGGCGTTGCCGGGCTATGCTTCATCGATGACTGTCGTTGCCAAAGTGAACGGAACTGATGCGAGTTCAGCGTCCAATTCTGAGAGTCGACTGAGTTCGCCACGCACTTCCATTTCCAAGATGACGTACTCAACGCTCTGGTCGAAGTCTTCAATTTCTTGTGGTAGGTTTTCGTCCGGTATTTGCCGTAGTCGCTTTTTGATTTGTGGAAGAGTTAACCCCTTGTCTCCGAATTCAATCTGTGAAGCGGTCTGGCTGATCAGCTCATACTTCCATGCTTCCAAGGGTCGAGCGGCTCGGTCGCCAGGGAGACTACGGCAACGTACCACTTCGTCGACGGATTCAATGACCGAATCTCCACAACCAACCACCAACATTGTGAGAAATAAAATGAATAACATTTGGACAAGCATCGGACGATTTTGAGATGGCATTATGAATCTCCTGAAATTTTTAGTGAAGCGGAATGTCGTGTCGTTTGGACGTTCAATTAAATCGAATTAGAAGCTGACTGTCTTTCCATCTTTGCGGTTGCCGAGTCGACTATGAATTGACTGATCGATCTCGAATGCGATCATTCTCACCGCCCCATCGCAGAGAGCCATTTGGAATCCACCGGCATGGGAACTTCCAAAGACAAAGCCTTCTTGGCTTGAAGCGAAGTTGTCAGGGCGCGGGCGGTAAGAGACATCTCTTTCGGAACCGGTGAATCGAATCAGGTCACGGTCATCACCACTAAAGACGGACTCGTTATCACCCTGGTCTTCACCTGTCGAATAGTGATCACTGCGGATATGCTTTTCGCCGACCATGTAAGTATTGGAAGTACCATCGGTAATGTCTCGGTGTTTGACCTGACTACGCTGGTGGCTGAGACCAGTCATTTCCGACATGTCGGGCCAAACAAAGTGCTGAGCGTTTTGCAACAGGTCGGGGCCATCTCCATATCGTGACCAGCGGTGCCCGCCGTTAAAAGCGTAATCATTTCGAGCAACCTGTGGTGTGGAATTCGAGTATAAAAAGTCACGCGAGTTGAGATACGTCGTCGCTCCACGGCGAGTTGGGCAGTGGAAAATCGGCAGCGGCGTTTGCAGACGTTGGGCGTTCCCTTCTCGATGAGAAGTGTTGGTATGATCGTCTCCGCCGAGTTCTCGTATTGCCGACTGTTCGACAAACGGGAGCACGTTAAATGCCCATCCCCCCGGTTGGTTTGGTCCGTATCCTCTCCCTGGAAGACCAATCCAGCGCTTGCTCCAGCCGCCTGTTGGAAACCACCCATGTGTTTCTTCATGGTTCAATCCAGCGAGGCTGAGTTGTTTGAGGCTGTTGGAGCATTGAGCCCGTCGAGCTGCTTCACGTGCCATTTGGACGGCCGGCAACAGCAAAGCAAGTAAGATTCCAATGATTGCAATCACCACCAATAGCTCAATGATCGTGAAGCCGGAACGACGATGATGTGCGTTTTTCGAGGAGAGGGATTTGTACATGATTTGCCTTTCTGTCAATCTGCGATCTAAATCTTTACATTGAATTTGCATGACAGCTGCTTCGGGAGAATTACGCGAAACAACTCGTCCTCACTACTTGTGGCGAAACGCAGATGTAAGCGGACATAGAATTTGGAAAAAGTTTCGAATCGGTGAACAGCTGATAAACTGCATTCGAGTGTCCCCAGTGGAACAGCGAACCGCGTTTCGTCGTTCACCGAAAAGCGGCTCAACATGTCCCTTCTCCCCACATTCGATCTTCGTTCTCGCTAACAACTTGGCTGTGGGGAGGAGGTTAGGACGAGGAGCTGGAGAAGTGCTCGGAAAAGTTTCGACGTGACGATTGCTGTCTCCCTCACCCCGTCCCTCTCTCCCATAACCAGGTCAACTTTGTTTTCGCGAGCTGACTTCTGGGGAGAGGGGCTTTGAGTACAGACTATCAATGATCGTTTGCCCCCTACTTACTTTGCGACTCAAAAACTACTTGCCTCGCTCTGCCCAATTGCCGATACTCATTGCAACCAGGAGTTCCTTAATGACGTCAGATGATCTCAGCGATCAGAGTTTTGTGGCATTTCGCAATACATTGCGAGATGGTTCAGAAGATGCGTTTCGGCAGGTTGTTGAAGAATTCGGACCGTACGTGATGCGAACGATTCGACGGCGACTTGATGATCGAATGCGGTCGAGACTCGATTCCAACGATTTTGCACAGGCCGTTTGGATGACGGTGTATGAACATCGTGATCGTCTGGAAGATCTCGATTCTCCCGAACGACTGATTGCTTTCCTTGTGACCATTGCAAAGAGAAAAGTGCGAGGTGAATTCCGACGCAATGTTCAAGCAGAAAAACAAAACGTCAATCGAGAAGTCAGCACCAATCAGGGCAGTTTTGTGCTTGCACTTCCTGATCACAATGCGGAACGTGCGAGTCAGATCGTGATCGCTGCTGAACAATGGGAGTTAATGACTCAGGACGAGCCAGAACGCTATCTCCGAATACTGGAATTACGTCGCAATGGAGCAACGATCGACGAAATCGCCTCGGCAACGGAAGTCAACGAACGCACAGTGAGACGTGTAATTCAGCGCATAGCAAGTAAGTTGGAAGTGGAGTAAACGTAGAGTACCTATCCCACTCGTACGAATCAGTCCTACGGGATATACAACATGACATCAATGATGAACTTGCAGTCCACGATTCGTGTTCAAACTTTACAAGAGCAGCGAAAACACGCTGCTCGGCTGAAGCAGCGTTGGCGCGATGGCGAGACTGCAGATGCTCTTGCTGCGATCGCTGAAATCGGTGGGGCGACTGTTCATAAGTCCGTTGCGATTGAATTGGCTTACGAGGAATACTGCCATCGAAAAGCGGCGGGGGAGGACATTCAATCGTCTGAGTTCGCTGGCAAGTTTCCAGAATTGCTGTATTCACTCAAACGTCAGATCGGCATCCATCAATTTCTTTCCGAACGCGGCGTCACCCAGGCAGACAGCTTACCTGAATGGCCAGAAGCGGGTGATGAAGTCGCTGGATTTCTGCTCAAGGAAGAACTCGGTCGAGGTGCGTTTGGAAGAGTCTTTCTTGCTCACGAACTGAAACTTCGTGAACGCACTGTCGTTGTCAAAGTGGCTCGACAGGGGCTTCGAGAAGCTCAATTACTAGCACAGGTTTCACATCCGGGCATCGTGCCGATTTATTCGGCGGAGTCTGATCCTGACTGGGGGCTTACGACAATCTGTATGCCGTTCAACAGTCGAGCAACATTGTTGGACGTACTGGAATTCAACCATACACTCAGCCACAGCCAGCAGGATGGAGCAACGATTCTCGCGGCTGTTGCAAACCGAAATTGTAGTGACGATCAACTGACGTTATTGCCTCAGGGCACGGCAGTCCTAACTGGTGATAATTATTTGCAAGCGGTGATTCAGTTCACTCGGCTGCTTGCAGATTCCCTGCAGTATGCTCATCTAAAAGGTGTACAACATCGAGACCTTAAACCGTCAAATATTCTGGTCAATTCTGCTGGGCATCCGTTGCTGATCGATTTCAATCTATCAACAGAACCAACATCGGAAGACTTCATTGGTGGCACATTGCCTTACATGTCCCCCGAGCAATTGATTGCTGTGCTCGCCACGTCACCTAACAGCGGCTTTGAAATGCCACAGGTCGATCAGCGGTCCGATTTGTATTCCTTGGGGATCTGCGTTTTCCAACTTTGGAACGGGCATCATCCGATAGGAATAGTTCCTCACGAGCTGGACCAAACTGAACTTGCCGACTATCTTCTGGAACGTCACGCCATCGGACCGGTCGCCGGTCGTCGGTCCGCGAATGCTCGCGAACATAAGTTTAGTGAGTTCCTGAGTAACTGTCTTTCTTTTTACGCTGAAGACCGTCCACAATCTGCTGACGAAATTCTTGCTGAACTGGATGGCATTGAACAGATCGACGTCTCGATCAATCAACCTCCCAGCGTTTGGTCCAGATCATGGATTGGGCTGATCGCTGCCTGCTGTCTCATTGGTTCCGCCGGACTGTTGTGGACTGGGTTGCAACCGCAGGTCCCTGAAGCGTCTGCACCGCGAGATTTGTTCGCCGAGGCTCGCGAATTCATCACCCGTCAAGAATTCGACAAAGCAATCAACGTATTGAATGAAGCGATACAAGTTGACGGCGAAAACGAAAAACTACTGGCGCTGCGTGGACGGTCCCGGCTGGAATTGAACCGCTATTCAGAAGCGTTTGGTGACTTCCAGAAGGCGTACCGACTGTCGCCTTCCTCGAGCACTGCTGCCTTCGCAGCGTACAGTGCGGGCAGCCTTGGTAGTCATCAATCTGCGGTCGATTGGTACCAAATCGCTCTCGAAGAAATGCCCGATTCTCTTACCGTTCGTAGCAACCTTGGTTATTCTCTGCTGCAAATCTCTCGTTATAAAGACGCCATCGCTCAGCTTGATGCCGCAATCGAAATTAGCCCAGAACATGCTGCGCCGCGACTGAGTCGAGCGATTGCACACTATCGAACTGCGGAACTCACCGGCGAGCCGCTCAATCCAGAAGTTAAAGATGACGTGGAGCGTGCAGTTGGACAATCGTTTGGGAAGAGTGCTGTCACGATGCTGACTTTAGCACGCATTTGTGCGAAGTGTGATCCTCCGCATGACCGATTGCAGCTCTGTCTTTCGTATTCCCTCCACTTAGGAAGTAATTCGGAGCTCATTCGTCAAGATCCTGATTTCGAAGTCTGTCGTGATGAACCCTGGTATGAAGAGGTGATGTCCGCTCCAATCTCCAAAGTATCTTATGATGATATTCGGCTAATCAATCCCTGGTAACCTCTCATGCGTATCCTGGTGCTCAACCTTGTTCTCTTTTCATTTGTGTGGATGATCCGCACGACTGTTGCTGATGACGCACCCATCACAGACGAACGGCTGACAGCTGGCTGGGAAGAGTCACAGTTTCTGGCGTTACAGTCCTCGATCAAGGAACTCGCTCGACTTCGACAGAGTTACAATACCCTCTCAATTCAACGGTCAATCGTTGGTCCCAATGAAGACGGTCCTCGTCGTGAACGACACTATCGAAAGTGTGCACTTGTGAGGACGATCGGTGATGTCACTTGGATTCGCTATGTTTACAATTTCGGTGACTCTGAAAATCCAGACGTCACGAGCCAGACTGAGTGGATTATTGACGGAGACCGAATTTTGCAAGTCGGTCGTGCAGGCAGTTCAACTAACGCAAGATGTTACGTTGGTCTGGAAAACCGAATTGGACACGAACTACAGAGCCTTCGATCTCGCGTGATTTACCCAAATCGACTCTGGACACTCCCCCTTTCGCTCCGTCGCATCTCGGTGCGATATCGCGTCAATTCGGATGGCATCCCGCGTTGTGACATTGATCTTTCGCGTTCTCGTCCTCGACCAGGAGAGAAGCCGACCCAGCTTCCTCCGACTCCCGGTGGTGATTTGCGTATATTCTTATCAAAAAAAGTTCCACACTTACCGACTTCAATGCGGCGCATTGCAGCTCCACCTCCTGACAGCTACTACCTAACCTCACCGATCACCCGTTTTTTCTACGACCGAACTCCGGGCAAACCAGTGTTCCTGAATCGCGTGGTTCAAATCACGCAGCTGAGAGAGGGCAAAACGGGTCAGACTTTTTCTGATACGCGATACGAGCCTGTTGAAATGGAGTTGAGCGAAATACCTCGCATCAAGATCGCAGACTCGATGCACTCCTGGCAGGTCGTTAAAGATAACCGTTGGACCAAAGTTCCAGTCGAAGAAATTCCTCAAGAGTATCGAGACCACGTAGAAGTGATCGGCAATGTGGCGACTGGTAAACTATGGCATGGGATGCGTGCGGAATTGACCTCCGAAATGGACCGCATGGAAGCTGTCCAAGTCCCTCCTGCCACCGACTTACCTCCGGTCGCTGGAGACAATGTAAATCTTGAACCGACCGCAATGAAGGTGGACGAGCAAGGACTCGACGCAGCAGTTTCTGACCAGCCACGCAGAGCGTTGGTAGCGGGAATCGCATTCCTACTGGCAGGTGCAACGCTTTTGGCAGCATTTGGGTATGCTCGCTGGAAAACCCTGCATGCCTCAACGAATGTGAAAGAAAATTAGAATTCGCCTGTCCGGTTTTTCGTTGGTCTCGCCACATGGTGAGTAGCCACGTTGTTTTCGGATCAGTTTCAAGCGGAGATCGCCATGCCAGTTACAAAGTCAGTTTGCCCATCTTGTGGAGCAGAAATCCGTCAGGGGATGTTAAGATGCCGAGAATGCGGTCGACCACGCGGTACGGTTTCTTCAGCGACCAACGCTGCTTCCAAGAATTCGGTTTCGATTAAAAGAAGCTCAAAGACGATCCCCCCGAGCAAGCCTCACTCACGAACCCCTGACAACGTGAGTTCAGAATCGTCCCCTCGCCCAAAAGCTGTCGTCAAACCTCAAGAAAGACGCAAAACTGTAGTCAGCACCTCACGGGCGACCGCACAGCGAAGGCAGAGACCGCAGCCCCAGCAACCGTGGTATCGAAGCATGGTGGTGTTAGTGGCGGCGGCGTTTTTGTGTTGTGCGACCGCCATCACATTTGCGATGAGTTTTCAACAAAAAAGATTGGCGCCTGTCGAAGTATTGGCTGACGAAATTGTACTGACACCTGATCGAGCAGCTGCCATTTGGGTCGTCGATAACTACGGCGTCGTGACCGTGGAAATGGAATCCGGAACCGAGCTGAAATTTGTTGCTCGCGAACATTTGCCTTCTGAACCATTTCGAATCGTTGCGATCGATCTCTGGCATCAGCATATTGAGGGAAGCGAACTCATATTCCTAAGAGATCTCGCTCATCTAAGAAGTCTGGATTTGTCGCATTCTGGAATTGCTGATGAACACATGCACCTGATAGGTCAGGCAACAAATCTGAATCGTCTAGCTTTGCGGGGCGGTAAAGTCACCGCAGAAGGCTATCGTCAACTTCCGTTGAACTTAAATATGACGAACTTCACAGCATCCGCAAACAAAGAGTTCACAGATGAGTCCATAAGCGTTCTCGCAGAAAGAATGCCCAATCTAAGGCTGTTTCTGTGTGCTAGCACACAGGTGACCGACAAAGGATTCGCTCAGTTGTCGACGTTGCCAAACCTGCGAGATGTTCGGGTCCAGAAAACCGAAGTCAGTGACGAAGCGATAGAGGCATTAAAAGAACAGCTACCAAGGTGCAAAGTTACAAAATGATGTTGCACTAAACGGTGAATTGGTGAGTGCGGCTACTCCCTTCGAATGCCAGTCTTGAAGCCAGTTTGGAACATCAACTCGTGTGTCGGCCATCGTTTGGAGCGTACTACAGCCCAGAATCGTGAAATTCGATTGTTGGGATCGAAGGTCACTGAACGAAGGGATAGGAAGAGAGCAGAATAATTCTCATTCTCCCGTCAGTATCTCACAGTGTTTCAGAAACTCATACGAATTCTGGAACGTATCACGGAGGGAACCTTTGGTGAGAAAACGAAAATGCCTTAAATAAGATGATAACTGTTCCGAAACGCCTCAACTGTGTACTGCTCACTTCAAGAAGACACCCCTACTCCGACGACTGCTCGAACTATGGGTGTTGATGAGTTCCGTCAATGACGGCTACAGCAGGTTGACCACTTTGTGGGTCAGGCCCTTCTAGTCTGAGACCGCATGGCAGCTTTTTCCTCCCGAGGCAAAATCGGGTTGGCCTCGGCAGCCTTGCGGGCTTCCGTGACCTTGTTCATCAGATACTTCTTATCGCCTGGCAGGATGACATCCCGGCTAAAGGCCTGAAGGCGAACGCTGCCAGATGGAAAGTCCGACGTCGACCCGCTATCGCGTGTTGCCGTCGCATGGTCGGTCTATGCTTTATCCGGAACACAAATCACTTTTAATCTACTGTTAAACCAAGTAAAACTAATATGCCAAAATCTGCTACTACCCCCAGGATAAGCAGACTTGATGAGTTGCAGCGCTCGGTCGAAACGAAGATAGTGACAATCCTCAAGGCTCCCAGAACCTATTCCACCCGAATAACAGCCCCTTCGAATTAGAGCATTTCCAAGGTTGATTCGTAGTAATTTCGTCAACGAGAAGTTTCGGAGGAAAATTTGATTCGCTAAATTTGAGAGAGAGGTATCACTTAAAATGCTCATCGGAATGGCTGGACATGTTGACCATGGAAAGAGTTCGATTGTTCGGCAGCTCACAGGCAATGACACCTCTCGTTTGGAAGAGAGGAGGCGTGGGTTGACGATCGACCTGGGCTTCGATTACTTCGAAACAGCACACGGGTCTGTATCTGTCATTGACGTTCCAGGGCATGAATCTTTCATCAATAACATGGTCTCAGGCGCTCATGGATTTGATGTTGCTTTGCTCGTGATTTCTGCGAAAGATGGAATTCAGCGGCAAACTGTCGAACATCTACAAATTTTGCGTGCTTTTGAGGTTCGCTGTATCGCTGTTGTGATCTCAAAATGCGATCTGAGCGATGAAGCTGCATGTCGCACACTGCAAAATGAAGTTGCAAAGTTGTTTTCACTCATCCCTGAGGAAGCATTGCCACCGTTCTTTTTTGTGTCTGCAAAACAGGCGACCGGGTTTTCGCTTTTGAGAGAATGGATTGAAAAAAAACGAAGTG
>ERZ887942.1549-NODE-1549-length-15627-cov-6.610134_pt1 | contig 15627 bp, 16 predicted proteins | sample MGYA00521099_ERZ887942 | MGnify/ENA primary metagenome ERZ887942 (study PRJEB32303, sample SAMEA104408605) | aquatic metagenome | biome: Brackish water; feature: Pelagic; material: water | place: Baltic Sea | collected 2014-06-07T06:48:00 | depth 16,251 m ... | reverse complement strand
GTCGTCGATGTGTATCGCTTGGCTCTTCCCGTCAAACTCCATGCCCAGATCGACGCCAGGACGTTCGGGGGCCGCAAGATTGGCGGCCACCGGAATCTCGAGAATCCGAGTGGGCAGTGCATACCGATGATTCACCCCGAGATAATCGGCGTCGAGAGTGATGTTGGGCGGTCGCCAGCCCGCATCGAGGGAAGGTCGGTCGCGATCCACTTGAAAGATGAATCGATGGGTCGCGCCCGCTTCAACCACCGCGTGCTGGTGATCGGGTGCGTATTGCCAGCGGCTGTCTGGCGAACCGGGCACCAGCGTGAATTCCACCGGTCGACCGGTCGGATTGGTCGCGACCACCGTCACGGTCCCACCGCCGCTACCGTCTTCATCGACCATTAAATCGCTGGTGATCGGATGATCCTGCTTGGCGAGCCGACCGGTCTCGTCGGACACGGTCCCGGTGATGTCCCGAACGTCCATCGTCTCGCCCACTGGAATGCACGCGAGCGCGATGCCGTCCGGCCGTACGGTGACATGATGAAATTGGTGCAGGTATCCAGCTTCTGGCACCAGGCCTGATTGCCCGCCGCCGACCGTCGCGAGGGTGACGTACTCGATGCCGTCTCGCGGCCCGTCGTAACGCATCCGATGAATGTGTCCGGCGAAGACCGCCCGCACGTTGCCTGCTTCCGCGAGTACGGGGTGGATCCGCTCCCAGTCGTCGCCGTACCTGCCGCCGATCCAACGTGGATGGTGGAGAAAGACGAAGACATCCTTCTTGTCCTTTCCGCGCTCGAGTGTGGCCTTCAACCACGCGAGTTGTTCGGGGCTCATTCGCTGGGACGCGGGCTTGCTGAAGTTTCGTTCACCGGTCTTCGGATCGGGTTCGTCGGTATAGAGGACGATGAACCGTCGATCCTTGTGATCGAAGGCGTACCAGAGCGGGCCGAAGTGCATCTCGTAGTTGGCTTCGTGTTCCTCAGGGGGTCGACCCGGGCCGCGCCAGTAGACGTCGTGGTTGCCCGCGACCGGAAACCACGGGCAGAGCAGACCGTCCATGATCTCGCGAAACTCCCGCATCTGCTCCATCCAGGGCCCCTCGGTGCCGTAACCCTGAATCAAGTCGCCGACGGTCATCACCAGATCGGGCTCGTAGAGATTCGTGTCGGCGACCGCGTCGGCGAGGATCTTCACGCCGTCCGCCGGGCCACCGGTGCGGTCTCCGAACACCACGAAGGTGAACATCTCGTCTTCGGCGGGGAGATCGAGGGTGCGGCCTTCACGATCGGTGATGAATCGATCCGCCGCGGGGGCCGCCGGATGCTTCGGTCGCTCGATCGGCGGATCGGCGGCGACGCCGGCAACGATCATGAACCAAGACAAGAGAAGTGTCGCGGCGCTGGCGACCCGAGCGTTGAGGGAATGCATCGGTGCATTGCACGCGCAATCGCCTAGAGAACGCAAGTCGTGGCGGCGAAAATGGCGACGTGATACTCAAATTCACCAAGAATTGTCTTCAAGCGCCGTTCAAGCATTGGGCCGAATGGAACCAGTGGCATCCTCGAAGTTCCGGATGGCCATACATCAGTGCAGCCTGTGACCTCTTATCGATGTGAGCAAAGGAAGACGGTGCTATTTGAAGGGCCGCTCAGGGTTTGGTGATCCAAAATCGATTGGATCAAAGATGAAATCAAGTTCAAACCTGAGCTGGGGGATAAAAAAAGAGCCCCGCGGGAGTCACGTCCGCGGGGCCCAAAGATCATGTTGAACGATGCGGCCGGGAGTCACATCCGCGAGCATCGCGTTGAACGTGCCAGACGCCACTGGCTCAGAACGTGTACGACAACGTGGCGCCGATGGCGACGTTCTGGAAATTCTTCACCGTGAAACTGGATCCGTAGAAGTTTCCGAAGTCGGTATCGGTCGTGCCCGAGTAGCGAACGTTCAGGCCGATCGTCGTGTTACTCGAGATGCTCCAGTTCAGATCCAGGCCGGCCTGATATCGAAAGGCCCATCCGTTGAAGGAGGAGAGGCCGACGTCGTCGACCGCGCCGCCGGGAAACGCGGGATCAAGCACCTGCACGCCATTGATCCCGAGATTGGTGTACTGCACACCACCGCCAGCGTAGAGCCCGAGCGTCAGGCACTCACTCAATTCGAACTCGTATCAAAGGTTGGCCACGATCGGCACCTGATAGAGGTCGCCGTTGCCGCCGGTCATCGGTCCCTGGACGACGAAACCGAAGAGATCGTTGTCGTACTGACCGGAGACCGATTCCACGGAGTTGTAGGCGAGCCCCGTCATCACTTCAAGACTCCAGGCATCGGAGTCGCCCAGTGGGATGCCAATTCCGATGTTGAAGTCGAATCCCGTCTCGAACGCGATTTTTAGGTCCGTGGTGCTCTGGAGTCCGTTGATGTCGTTCGTCACCATGTTCTTCACTCGAGCGTCCTGAGCGAGGTTGACGCCGGCGTCGATCCGAAGATAAAGGCTTTTCTTGGGAGCGTTTCCGTCGGCATCGGACTCAAGATCAATCGTCCCCGAGACCTCTGGTTGAGCGAGTGCCAGCGTGTCGGCAGAAACTGACGAGAGGCCGAAGAGAAGAAATCTGGAGAGCGCGAAGGAGGTGATTTCCTTGGTTTTCTTCGGGAGTTGACTTCGATCGTCTGAACTGATGGGTTCATCATGTGAGAAATAGAGCGCCCGCAATTATGACGCTCACAGCGTCTGCAAAATCGCGCGGACGGCTGCGATCTGACGATCCAAGGGCATGCTCGCATGCGGTGTGTCCGCGTCGAGGCATTGTTCCGGCAGGCGGGGGAGATGAACGAAGCCGGCGGGGATTCGTCGGTTCGCGATCGCGTTGGCGTGCAGCACGCGATAGGAAATCTCATTGCAGAGAAACGCGCCCGCGGTGAGCGAGCGCGACGCGGGAACGCCGATCGTACGGATCGACTCGACCATCCGCATGATCGGCAGGGAGGCGAAGTACGCGTCCGGACCGCCCTCGACCACGGGCTCATCAGACGCAACCTTGCCGGCATTGTCGGTCATTCGGTAGTCGCGAAGATTGATCGCAATCTGCTCAATCGAGATTCCCGGTCGACCGGTCGCTTCGCCCAGCATGATCACGGCATCGGGCGATTCGGACTCGATGCGTTCGACCACGCGATCGCCCGCCTCAATGCCGATCACCGGAAGCACCATGGTGGCCAGCTCGACTCCTGCCGGTGGGTCGGAAGCGAGTGCCTCGACGACCGCGGCAGAGGGATTGAGCTCGGAGCCACCGAAAGGCTCGAATCCGGTGAGGAGGATCTTCATGAGCTGGAGATTCCAGAGTCGTGGGGGGACTTCGGCACAGACGCCGTCGGGTAGGTGGCAAAGCGGATCTTGATGGCAAGGATTCGCTTCCGTTCATATCATCCCACGAAGTCTCTGATCATGCGATTAGGACGTCACGAACCATTCCAGTCGTCCGAAACCGCGACGATTCGTTTTAAGGATTTCCTGATGATGAAGACCGACTCGCTCTGGGCTACCGAGTTTATGCAGCAACTCGAGTCGCTGACGCCACACGAGACGGCCTTCCATCAGGCGGTGGGTGAAGTGGTCCCATCCCTCGAACCGGTGCTTGATCGGCATCCAGTTTGGCGAAACGAACGAATCCTCGAACGGCTCGTCGAGCCCGAGCGGGTCATCGAATTCCGGGTCTCGTGGGTCGACGATGCGGGCGTGGTGCAGGTCAATCGCGGATATCGCGTGGAATTCAATTCAGCGATCGGCCCGTACAAGGGTGGCCTACGTTTCCACCCGACCGTCGATCTCAGCGTGCTTAAGTTTCTCGGTTTCGAGCAGATCTTCAAGAATGCGCTCACCGGCCAACCGATTGGTGGTGGCAAGGGCGGATCGAATTTCGACCCCAAGGGCCGCTCCGACGGCGAAGTGATGCGTTTCTGTCAGGCGTTCATGAGCGAACTCTTCCGACACATCGGCCCCGACACCGATGTTCCGGCGGGGGACATCGGCGTGGGCGGCCGCGAGATCGGATTCATGTTCGGCCAGTACAAGAAGCTCACCAACACCTTCACCGGCGTCTTGACCGGACGGAGCACGGATTGGGGCGGCAGTCTGATTCGTCCTGAAGCGACTGGCTACGGCGCGGTCTACTTCGCGGCGGAGATGCTCAGTGCCAACGGGTCGAGTCTCGAGGGCAAGCGATGTCTCGTCTCCGGCTCCGGCAATGTGGCGCAATTTGCGGTCGAGAAGTTGAATCATCTCGGCGCCAAGCCGGTGACCCTCTCCGATTCGGGAGGTTTCATCTATGACCCCGACGGCATCGATCTTGAGAAGCTTGCCTTCGTACAGGATCTGAAGAACAACCGACGCGGCCGAATCATCGAGTACGTCGAGAAGTACGCCAACGCCGAATTCACGCCGAGGGACCGAGACGTAGATCACAACCCGTTGTGGAGCGTTCCGGCCGATGCCGCATTCCCCTGCGCGACCCAGAACGAGATCAACGGCATCGACGCCGCGAACCTCGTCGCCAACGGGTGCAGGCTGGTCAGTGAAGGCGCCAACATGCCGACCATGCCCGAAGGTCAGGACATCTTCCGGGAGAAGGGCGTCCTGTACGGACCCGGCAAGGCGGCCAACGCCGGTGGGGTCGCGGTGAGTGCCCTTGAGATGGCCCAAGCTTCTAGTCGCAACTTTTGGAGCCGTGAAGAAGTCGATCGACGGCTCGGTGGGATCATGAAGGACATTCATGCTCAAAGCCTCGCCGCGGCGGCCCAGTACGGCCGAACCGGCGACTACCTTCATGGGTCGAACATCGCCGGATTCCTGAAGGTCGCCCGTGCGATGCATGACCAAGGCGTCATCTGACGCGGAGCGCCACCACGAAAACCTCGCCAAAGTGATCCTTCTGAATCGTCTGTCGCTTTCTGAGCAATAAGGCGAAAGAACATGACGCGAACCGTCTTTTCTGGATGCGACCAAGCAGCCTCGGTATGAATGCCGAAGGTTCCGTGGTCGAACGGCGGCTGCGAGATCATGCAGCATGGACGGGAGAATTGCGTCGGCGGAGTCCGACGCCGCCCGGCCGCCGCCGCATTCGGGAGCCAGTACGTCCGGACGGCGGAGTTCCGACGGGCCCATTTCGTCAATGAGGCCGGAGCGCCCAACCCACATGCCACTTCTTCCCAGCGGTGCTCGAATCTGGTTGTCGATGGACGCCATTCTCGAGCCGACGACCCGATTTCTACCCTGCAAATCCGATTGCTTTTGGTTTCGAGACCTCGACCCGACTTCGGGCTGGCTTCCAGGCGATTCGGGTCGACCGCCCGAGTGTCTTCGCACCGCGGCGGTACCGACCACTCGGATCGAGGTCGCGTCGTACGTCCGGGTGTTCATCGCCGGGGTCGACGAGGACGAAAGCCGTTGGCGGGGTGATTGGCTCTTGAGCTTCGATCGCCCGGAAGAGCTGAGCGTTGCAGACTGGGAAGCATCACTCGAATTCTTCGGAAGCGATTGGGCCACCGAGTTTCTCGATCGTGCCATTGACCGTTGTCGCGAACAGTCTGAGGCCAATGCGACGTTGGATCTCGTGGGCTTTGAGCCGACCTTTGACCCGCATCCGCAGACCGCAATACGACTCGCACGGGCTGCTGGTGCGCTGCAAGACTTGTCGAGCCGTCGCGCGGCGTCCACGGTTGGACATGACGAGAAGACGACTGACCTGATCGATTCGCGATTCGAAGCCATGTCCGAATTCGCGGATCGAACCCTCGACCACTACGGGCCACACCAAGCCTTGGCGCATCGGCTGCTTGCTGCCACCGCCACTGAACTTGGCGATGTGGAGAACGCGGTTCACCATATTCGAGCTTTTGCCTCGCTCTTGCCACAGGACCGAGCATTCACGGTCGACCTGATCGCAAGGCTCCGATCGGCGCGTCGCCATACTGCTATTCGTCTCGGCCCCAGGCTCCGATCATCCTGCGATCAGACCCGCGAGTGCTGAGAAACGTCCTCGGTCGCGACCGCCTCAGGCCTTTCCGAGATATTCGCCGGTCTCGGGGTTTACCTTGACGAGTTGTCCGTTCTCAATGAACGGTGGAACGCGGATGCGGGCGCCGGTCTCGACGAATGCTTCCTTATTCTGATTGCTGGCTGTGGCTCCCTTGGCCTGGGGCGCGGTGTCCGTGACCACGAGCTCAAGGGCGGCGGGAAACGCCACGGACAACGGCTTGCCGTCGAAGATGCTCACCGTGCACTCAGTGTTCTCCTTGAGCCACTGGCTCTGTTCCTTGGGGAGCACCTCGTTACTAATCTCGACCTGGTCGTAGGTCTCACTGTCCATGAAGACGAATGGGCCTTCACCTCGGCCGCCAGTGTCGTAGAGGAATTGCATCGGTCGCCGATCGACGTTGACTTCGTCGAGCCGATCGTCGGAATTGAGGCGGTTGATCTTGATGCCACCGACTTTGACGTTCTTCATCTTTGCCTGGACGTAGGCAGGGCCCTTGCCGGGCTTCACATGCTCGGTTTCCAGGATCTGGTGGAGTTGCCCTTCCCAGAGGATGAATTGGCCTCTCTTGACGTCAGTGGCCTTGATCGGCATCGCGGTATTCCCGTTCGTTCGTGGACTTCAGGACGCCGCTCCAGTGTGGAGCGGCTCTCTTCCTGATTCGATGATCATAGCGGCCGCGGTGTGGTTTTCGGGACGTCTCGTCGGTGAAGGAGGCCTGAATCCGTCGATCCGCCTAGGATCCCGCCCCATGAGCAACCCTGAATCGACTCCAAGACTCTTCGATCCACTGGACCTTCGAGCGGTTCGCCTTCCGAACCGGATCGTGGTCTCTCCGATGTGTATGTACTCCGCGGTGGCAGGAAACGCCTCGGCCTGGCATCACGTCCATCTGGGGAGTCTGGCGGCCTCGGGGGCCGGATTGGTCCTCGCGGAGGCGACGGCGGTGGAGGCCAGAGGGCGAATCACTCCTGAGTGTCTGGGCCTCTGGAACGATGACCACGCCCGCGCGCTGGCCCGGGTTGTAGAGACGGTCCGGGAAGTGGCGCCACGTTCGATACTCGGCATCCAACTCGGCCACGCCGGGCGAAAGGCATCACACGCCCGTCCTTGGTCGACGCCGCGTGGCTACGTGGCGGAGGAATTGGGGGGGTGGCCCACGGTCGGCGCCAGTGCGGATAGTTACGAGAACATCGCCCCACCCGCGGAGGCGCTCGATCAGGAAGGCCTGGACACGATTCGGACAGCGTTCGCCGACGCCGCTCGCCGAGCCGTTTCGGTGGGCTTTGATGTCGTCGAGATGCACGCTGCACACGGCTACCTTCTCTCGAGTTTTCTCTCACCGATCTCGAACCATCGCACGGATTCCTACGGCGGATCGCTGGAGAATCGCATGCGATTCCCGCTGGAGGTTTTCGACGCGATGCGCGATGCCATGGCCGACGAAGTTCCCTTGCTGGTCCGGTTCAGTGGAACCGACTGGCGCGATGACCTCGACGGGTGGAGCACCGACGACTCGGTGGCCTTCGCGCGGGAACTTGAGGCCAGGGGTTGCGATGGCGTTGACGTGTCGAGCGGGGGAAACGCGAAAGCCGAGATTCCCGTAGCGCCGGGGTTCCAAGTGCCTTTCGCGGCGGCCGTGAAGCGAGGCGTCGAATCGATGCCGGTCATTGCGGTCGGCGAGCTCGACGACCCGAAGCTCGCAGAAGACGTACTGGCGCGAGGTGATGCCGACGCGATTGCGATTGGCCGAGGAATGCTCCGCAACCCCCGATGGGCGTGGGATGCGGCCAAGGCCTTGGGCGGTCAGTTGGAGTACGTGGATCAGTACGCATGGTGCGTTGGAGAGTGACGGGCGTTGAATCCACTCAAAATACCAGCAGTCCGATGGCGATCCAAACCGCGGCCACCAGCATCACCAAGGCGGTGTAACCCACGATGTCCCGGGCCCGGACGCCGGTGATCGCGAGCAACGGAAGCGCCCAGAAGGGTTGGAGCATGTTGGTGAGCTGGTCTCCGTACGCCACGCTCATGATCATCTTGCCCACTGGGACGCCGGCATCGACCCCGGCCACCAGTGCAATCGGTCCTTGAACGGCCCATTGCCCGCCGCCCGACGGGACGAAAATATTCACGACGGCCGCGCTGGCGGCGGTAAAGAGGGGAAGAGTCTCGGGCGTACTGATCGAATTGGCGGTCGCGGCAAACATCGCGAGCATCCCACTCGCCGCCATCATCCCCATCACGCCCGCATACAGCGGGAATTGAACGATGATGCCCGCACACCCTCGCGCCGCGTCCTCCACCGCTCGCAGGTAGCGGGTTGGTGATCCGTGGAGGAGCAAGCCCAACCCGAGCATGACGGCATTGATCTGGTTCAGCCCAAGTCGTCCCAGACCGCCTTGGTCGCCGAGGATGTAGGCCAAAAATCCGATGATCAGTGCGAGTCCGAGCCCCATTGCCAGGAAGAGTTCCATCACTCGGATGGGGGTTCCGTCGAGCTTGGGCGGCTCATCAAACGTGATGCCAAGGCTTGAGGGTGATGCGAGATCCTCAGGGCGATTGGGGACCAACAGCAGGAAGACGAGCGGAACGATCAAGAGAAGCCCGAGCGAGACGAACAGGTTCATTGGGGAGAGCAACGTCTCGGAGAGCGGAACGCCCTGGGCGGCGTATTCCGCCACGATTGAATCCGGGAGAACATCCGCCGCATTCTTTGGGGTGGTCATTTTCAACGGGGCGCTGCCGCTGAAGCCACCGTGCCAGACCAGGAGGCCGGTGTATCCGGCGGCGGCGAGGAGGGGGTAGTGGCAGCCAATTCCTCGACGTTCGAGCGATCGTCCAACGGCGCGGGCCAGAAGGGCGCCGACGACCAAGGCCAGTCCCCAGTTGAGAAGTCCTGTCGCGACGGCCACCGCAGATACCAGCACCGCACCGCTGGCGGTCGAGCGCGGGAGATCTGCGACGCCATCGATGGCTTTCCGGATGGGTGGACTCGCCGCGAGCGCGTAGCCAGTGACCAACACCAGGGCCATCTGCATGCTGAACGTGAGGAGTTTCCAGAGCCCATCGTCACCCCACCATGCCTCAAGCAGCAGGGCAAACTTCGAGGGTGTGATTCCATCAGCGTCGGCGGCGACCTCCGCGAACGTCCCGGGAATCACCAACGCGAGAATGGCGGTCAACGCCGTGAGGCCGATCGCGAGGATGAATGGGTCGGGGACCCATCGACCGATGGTTCGGGTGACGAGAAGGCCGAGACCGGCCACGAGCGTCCGGGGACCGCGCGGAGAGTTGGTCATGACCGCTAGGTTACTGGCCCGGACGTGCTTGATTCTCGCCGGCGCCATGAAAAAACCGCCGAGTCCGGCCCCCCCCTCCAGGGGTCGAAACTCGGCGGCACCCCTTTCTTCGGCAATCTCCGGCCCCCAGATGAGTGCGGTCCCCGGAGTAACGCCCTTTCGGGGGCAGGAGCCTTCGCGGAACGCGCACTCGTTCCAGACGGAACTCAATTACCCTGTACGGATATGTCAGAAGTCGAAAAACCGTCCGAGAAGCCCGTTGCACCCATCGCGAAGCCCCGATCGATGGTGATCGAGGCGTTCAACGAACTTCCGATCGCGCCCATCGTTCTCCGAGGGATCGAGGAACTGGGTTTTGACGCCCCAACGCCGATTCAGCAGCGGATCATCGCGCCGCTGGTCGACGGCCGTGATGCCATCGGCTTGGCGCCGACGGGAACCGGCAAGACGTTGGCCTACGGGATCCCGTTGGCGCATCGCCTCATCGCGGACCCACCGCCGCTCTCCCGCCGCGTCCGGAAACGCAAGGGCGGAGATACCGGCGCCAAGTTTGTCGATCCGCGGAGAAGGCTTCGGGGGCTGGTGGTGGTTCCCACTCGAGAACTCGCGCAGCAGGTCGCAGAGGAGCTTCGGCGTCTCACTCGCGGTTCACTGGTCAAGGTCACGGCAGTCTGGGGCAAGGCGGCCGTCAAGCCACAGCGAGAACGGATCGAAGCCGGCGTTGACGTCGTGGTCGGTACCCCTGGTCGCTTGCGGGAGTTAATGGACATTGACGTGCTGAGTCTGGCGTTCATCCGGCATCTGGTGATCGACGAGGGTGATCGCATGCTCGACATGGGATTCCTGCCGCAGGTGAAGACGATTCTCGAGCGGATGCCCGAGACCCGACAGATGGCATTCTTCAGCGCCACCATGCCCCCCGCGATGGAGAGTCTCGCTCGGACCTTCCTACGGAATCCGCAGCGGGTGGAGATCGGACGGCATACGCGGGTCGCCGAGACGGTCGGCAACCATATGTTTGAGATCGACGACGTTCTCAAGGTGGCGTTGCTGCTGCATCTGGTCGTCGAGGAGAAGCGGCGAGGCGTCATCGTCTTCTGCCGGACTCGACGCCGGGCGGGATGGGTCAACGCGGCGTTCCGAAACAACGGGATCTCCGTGGGCCTGATCCACGGTGACAAGAGCCAGAATCAGCGGATGCGGGCGCTGGAACAGTTCTCGGAGGGATCGAATGCGGTCCTGGTCGCGACAGACGTCGCGTCGAGAGGGCTGCACATCCCAACCGCGCGGACCGTGGTGAACTACGACCTTCCGCTGGCCGCCGAGGAATGGGTGCATCGAGTCGGACGGGCGGGACACGGTGGCGGGTTCGCAGAGTCGTTCACTTTCGTCTCGCCGCCGGACGGTCAGCGCTGGAAGAAGATCGCCAAGATCGTGGGCCAGCGGCTCCGAGCGGATCCATTGCCCGATATTGAGAAGTACATTCGTCCACAGGACGTCTCCCGACTTGAACGGCTTCGATCCGGCGAACGCGCCATTCGACTCGAGCCATTCCGAGAAGACCGAGACGGCCGTCGCGGCGCTCGTTTGTCGACGCGAAACGAGCCTCGAGGCGGTGGCGCGATCTCCGTCAAGAAAATCCAACTGCTTCGGGACGAGTTCGGGCTCGAGTTTCCCTCGAAGGTTGATCCGGACAAGGCAGCGACCCGCAAGCCTCGGAGTAAATCCGGTGGCACGCGATCGACATCCGGGTCTGCTGGCTCCGCAAAGGCCGCCGGCAAGCCGCGTGGGCCACGTTCCGGCGGTGCTCAAGGCGGCAAAGGCGATTCAGACGCCGCCAGCGGCGGTAAGAACGCGGCCCGCAAGACCCGGGCTCGTTCTGGGGATCGCATCGGTCACGGCGGACGTCGAAAGGGCGCTGGAAAGCCGGTATCGAAGGGTGAGAAGCCAGGTCGCGGCGTGCGTCGAACGTCGTGAGAGGGGCCTGGACCACCCCTCAGCCGCCGCCGAAGGAATACCCGTAGTACTCGCCGAACATCTCCCAGAGTGCTGGGTGATGGTCGTGGAGCACGTGAGGTTGCTCAAAGAAGTGTTCGGTGACCACGGCGAAGAACTCGCCGGGATTCGTGGCGGCGTACGGGTCGATCACCCCAGGTGCACCATGATCGAGCCTCACCCGGAAATCTTCGTATTCCGACTGACAGACCTCCACCCATCGCGCGTGAAGTCCCTTCCGCATCGGTGGCGTGCCGTTGACCGTGCCGTTGAGCATGTCGAGGGCGTGCGCAAACTCGTGAAGCACGACGTTGCGAGTTCCGATGTGCTGCGATGCGTAGATCGAGTCGGACCAGCTCAGGATGATCGGGCCGTTGAATCTCGCTTGGCCGAGAATTGGGGTAGATCCGGAGACAATGCCGTTGCCCTGATGGTGCTCTGGTACCACCACTCCAGCGGGATAGACCAGGACGCTTGAGACCGACTCGAAGAGCGTGGCGTCGTTTTCGAGAACCAGCAAGCAGGCGTTGGCCGCGATCAGGATCCGCATTCGATCATTCAGTTCGAGCCCGCCGCAGCCTTCCCAGTGTGTTTCGGCGACAAAAATCCGGGCCTTGTTTTCCAGTTTCTCTCGTTGCTGCGGCCCGAGCATCCGGAAATGGACCATGTGCTCCTGAAGCGTTCGACGCCAGACCGCGGGCATCGGTTCAGCCAGGAGTTTTCGGCGGCGGCGTTTTCGTAGGAACCACATGGGCTGACAGGGTAGAGAAGAACATATCACTTTGCCCGTCATCCTGGAGCAAGATCATCGAGCGGGTGTATGAACTCAGCTGCAGATGTGACAATGAGGAAGAACGACGCATATCATGCGTGGCCTGAAGAAGATCAGGTGCCACTTGGAATCTTCTCAACCGTTCACTCTCAGGAAGGGTTTTTGAAATGAAGATCAGCGCTTTTACGTTCCTTCGAAACCCGGTTCGGCTCGGCTATCCGTTCATCGAGAGCATCCGTTCAGCGCTTCCCCTGGTAGACGAGTATGTGATCGCTCTCGGCGAGAGCACCGACGGGACGCGCGAGGCGATCGAAGCCATCGGCGACGAACGGATCAGAATCATCGATACCCAGTGGAACGGAAGCACCGGTCGCGGCTTCGTCTACGGGCAGCAGTAGATGATCGGCCTCTTCAACACCACGGGGGCATGGTCGCTCTATCTCGAGGGCGACGAGGTCCTGCACGAGCGGGCGGATCGAAATCCTCGGGTCGAGGCGATCGCCTTCCGGTACCACCATTTCAACGGGACACCCGACCAGGTGGCGACCGGGCCCGCGTGGTATCGCGTCGAGACGAGAATGGTTCGCAACCACGACATCCGGGTGATCGCTCCTGGGGGGCTCTACTTCGTGGTGATGGACAAGAACAAAAAGGGGCGGTATCCGAGAGCGGTTGAGACGGATGCGACGGTCCACCACTACGGGTGGGTGCGATCAGTCGAGTCTCATGATGAAAAAGCCCGCCAGGTGAGCCCGTACTGGGGCAAGCAGGTCTCGGAGGGGGCGATCTACGAGAACGTCGACCCGACCATCCTGAAGCCTTTCGAGGGCACGCATCCTGAAGTCATGAAAGGCTGGCTGGAGACCAGTGCGAATCACGACTTCACCGTGAATCCCGAGCATCGTCTCACCACTCGAGAGCGGCGTCAGCGAGTAAAGCGTCTCATCGAAGGATTCACGGGACTGGACCTCTGCAAGCGACATCATCGCAAAGTCCATCTTTGATTTCGTTCGGTCTCAAGCATCGTCCGTGGGCATTCGACGAGGCCATCGAAGAGCGCATCGCTTCACCGCCACGTTCAACCCGCGGGCAGGAGCGGCACGATCCACTGGACGATGATGAAGACGCCGGTCGCCAACCCGAGAAACGCAAGCAGGACCTGCATTGTCATCGTGCCAACTTCCCGCCAGTAGTTCGCAAGATCGACCACTCGAACCGCCTTGTACATCATGGCGATGCCAAAGATGAGAATCGGTAGGAGCCAGAGCCAGTTGGCCTGAACGCCAGGCAGCGGCTGCATGAAGGGGACCCATGCGAATGTGGTCATGGACGACCTCCTCGGCGGTCCGAGGTGGCTCGAGCGCCGGCATCCAGCGCCACTGCGAAGTTGATCAGACCAGCGAGGGCGCAGAACAGCGTGCCGAAGTCGGCGGCGTGTCCGATCGAGGTGAATCGGTACGCGGTGCCAATGGTCCGATCGTGCATCGTGATTTCGATCAGTTCGTCATCTTCGGCGCCCCGGATGAGCGACGCGTCAAGCGCTGCAAAACCGAAGGCAATCGGTCCGGCGGCCGCTTGGGCAATGAACCACAGGTTTCGTTTTCCACCGGCTGCGGGGTTGGTATAGGGGGGATCCCAGGACCGAACGCTCCCCAGACCGCCGATCAGCAGACCGCTGAACCAGAGGACGAGGAAGCCCGCCAAAATCCGATATCCCCGACCTTTCTCTCCGATCGACATGTGGCCGAGACCGGGGAGCAAGAGTCCGAGAATGAAGGCAACCCATTTGAACGGTACAGATCCACCCTCGTTGGAGGTCCGAGTCCGGTTGCCGGCTGTAGTGGGAGTCGTAGACATCCGATTCCAATGGAGAAGAACAGCTGTGTTCGGGATTGGCGTCTGAGTGGCCTTCCCAATCTCGCAGTGTATCCGCAGACCCGGAGACGATCCGATGACCAGCAAGAAGCAAGATCGACAGTTCGACCCCACCAAGACCGGAAGCGTGATCGATCGCCGAACCGGTCTCGATCGCCGTGCCGGCGAAGACGAAACGAACCTCGAGCGACGGCGGGGACCGGGCCGTCGGCTCACCGACTGGGTTCGTACGGCCGAAGAGGGTGAGATGACTCAGGAGCAGCAGATGTTTCTCCATGCCATCGATACTTTCAAACGCGTGAATGAAGTCAGCTTTCCGACTTGGACCGATGTGTTGGAGGTCGTCCGCCGACTTGGATATCGCAAGACGATGTCCAGCGAACTGAATCTTGGATCCCGAATCGAAGACTGGAGCGAGTCTTCCGAGGCTCCCAGTGGCGTCGATCGAGACCAAGAAGAGGCTCAGAATCGATACCGCAAGGCGGGTTGATTGGAACTCGGTCGATTTCAACGATGTGAAGTAAACCCTCCGCCCGCTCGTGACACTCTTGTCGCGGGTGGGCGGTATCCGTTTTGGTCTTCGTGGCGAGGGGTTCGATCGGGGGATTGTGATCCGAAGAACGTCGCGATGCCGATCATTGCGGCGCCCGAAGGTTCGGGCGACATCAGACTCGCTTGGTCACCAGAGGCGACCCATGGCGTCAATTCTGGGTGATCACTGGCATCGGTCACATCGGACGCCAGAGATTGACGAGCAGGCGCTTCGAGGGGGATCGCGAAAGCCCTCCGCCAGTATTCACCGCGGAGTGCTTCAGGATCCCATTCTGGAGGTACATGCCACTGGGTGTGACACCAGGTATGACACCAGGTGTGACACGGCACGCCGCAGGACCGTCAAGGATTGTTCTTGAACCAGTCCGTGTTGATTTGGATGTACTTATGCCATTCCTGCGGGAGGTCTTCTTCCGGGAAGATCGCCTGAACCGGGCATTCGTCGACACAGAGGCCGCAGTCGATGCACGTATCGGGATCGATGAAGAGTTGGTCGGCATCCTCGTGCTTGCCGCCATCCTTCGTGGGATGGATGCAATCCACCGGGCAGACTTCGACGCAAGCGGTGTCTTTGGTACCGATACACGGCTCAGCGATGATGTGGGCCATCGATCCTATTCCTCCTGGACTTCTTGAATCTTGGAGGCGAATTCGGCCTCCGGGGTTGGAGAGTGTAGCCAAGAACCCTCGATCGATCCCAGAATCTCGATCCCGGTAGGGCTCAAAATTTGGAATGAGCTGGTCGGACCGCCCAATCTGGCGGCGGCATGGATGGCGTTCATCAGTACGAAAAACCCGGAGCCAATGATGGCTCCGGGTCGGAGGAATTCATAATCATGGCCGACGAGACCCCGGGAGGGGTACCGCCCCAAGAAGTCACCTCTTCTTACGAGTGGTCTTCTTCTTGGCAGCCTTCTTACGCGTGGTCTTCTTCTTAGCGACCTTCTTACGCGTGGTCTTCTTCTTCGCGGCCTTCTTGCGAGTGGCCTTCTTGGCGACCTTCTTACGCGTGGTCTTCTTCTTGGCAGCCTTCTTGCGAGTGGCCTTCTTGGCGACCTTCTTCTTGGCAGCCTTCTTGCGAGTGGCCTTCTTGGCGACCTTCTTCTTGGCA
>ERZ887942.1548-NODE-1548-length-15638-cov-5.119618_pt1 | contig 15638 bp, 17 predicted proteins | sample MGYA00521099_ERZ887942 | MGnify/ENA primary metagenome ERZ887942 (study PRJEB32303, sample SAMEA104408605) | aquatic metagenome | biome: Brackish water; feature: Pelagic; material: water | place: Baltic Sea | collected 2014-06-07T06:48:00 | depth 16,251 m ... | reverse complement strand
GCGTGGAAGCTCAGGATCATCCATTAGATGACGGAACCAACTTAGATGTGATTATTAAACTTCCTGAAAACGTATCCAAAGATATCGAATACGTCATCGAAAAATCGGCAGAGTACAACGGGTTATATACCGAAATCGCAAAAGTGAAGCCGACAGCTGAACAAGTTCAAGCAGGTCAAATTGAATTCACGAGCACTAAAAACTTTCGCGGAGAAGAATACTGGTTTCGCGTCGCTGCTTCTCAGAAGATCGATGGAGAGCTTCAGAACTCAGCCTTTGTGGCGACTCCCCAAGATTCACCCGGCGTTGGCTCTTTAGAATTTTTGGATGGCGGTCGTATCTGGCTGGCGATTATTACCGTTTTAGTCTGCGGATCTGTCATTGCATTCATCATGCTCGCCAGGCAAGGTCGAGAACTGAAAGTCAGACCGATTGCAGGCTTGGAAGCGATCGAAGAAGCGGTCGGTCGCGCGACCGAAATGGGCAGGGCATGTCTCTTCGTGCCAGGCATCCAGGATATGAACGATATTCAAACGATTGCCGGGTTGACCATCCTTTCCAAAGTGGCTGAACAGGCAGCGGAATATGATTGCCTACTGGAAACGCCAACTTCAAAGTCATTGGTCATGACCGCAGCGAGGGAAACCGTCGCGACGGCGTTCATGAAGGCTGGTCGTCCAGATGCCTACAACAATGATCTCATCTATTATGTGACCGATGAGCAATTTGCTTACGTTTCGTTTCTGACCGGAAAAATGGTGCGAGAGAAACCAGCCGCCTGTTTCTACTTGGGAGCCTTCTTCGCGGAGTCTCTTATCCTGGCTGAGACTGGTAATTCCGTCGGAGCAATTCAGATAGCTGGTACGGCACAACCGGCTCAACTTCCGTTCTTCGTCGCTGCCTGTGATTACACATTGATCGGCGAAGAATTCTTCGCAGCGAGTGCATACCTCTCTGGTGATCCAGATCAGTTAGGCAGCTTGAAAGGTCAAGACGTCGGCAAGCTTATTGTCGGTGGACTGATTCTTCTAGGAGTCTTCCTCGTCACAATGATGGAAGTGACAAATTCTCCAATGATCGCGAACGCTGCAAAATTCTTGATGGATACTGTTCTGCAGTCTGTTTAATTCTGGGAAGTGCGGTCAATCGAGATTGACGAAAGTTCGATCACACAAGCAAGTGGATTATTGTGCGTTCATCCACGCGCTCGCGCGCTGTGCTTGTATTTGATTTCCGTCTGAATGTCACACTGCGTCAACACGGTCTACGGAATTAAACAAGCGGTTGATGCTTCTTTCTGACGTAGAACATGATGAAGATGCCGCAGAGGATGATGCCTCCGCTGTAGAGTTGGGAGATGGTAAACATTGTTCCGAGTTGCCCCATTTCGTCGGCTCGGAGGAACTCAATCTGCACTCTTGTGAACGCATACAAGATGCAAGCCAAGGCAAAGACATCACCGCGATACTTGCGATACCAGAAGTAAATCGACGTCACGAACGCTAAGACGAATCCGTTGATTGAACTGTAAATCTGCGTTGGATGCAAAGAGAACGTGGCTGTCGAGTTGGGATCAACGAAGCCTCTGGCTGCGAGTTCAGCGAAAGTGACACTTCCGGCAGGGAATTGTATCCCCCAAGGCAAATCGCAGCGGTCACCATAGCAGCAACCGTTCAATAGGCAGCCGATACGACCGAAGCCGATGCCGATGAATATCGCGGGCGCCATGATGTCTGCGAATTCAAAGAAATCGACATTTTTTACCTTACAGAAGAGCAGGAAACCGAGTGTTCCTCCAAGCAGACCGCCAATCTGCACAAGGCCGCCTTCAGTTAAGTTGATCGCTGCGAATGCGGCTTCCTGAAGATGATTGGCATCTTTGAAAACATGTTTCCCGTACTGAATCAGGTACGCGATTCGACCTCCTAGAATTCCAATCAGCAGTACCCAAAGTGCGGCATCGAAGATGATTTCGGGATTGTGTCCTGCTGCTTTCGCTCGGACTGAGGAGAACCACATCGCAGTTGTGAAGCCGATGAGCATCATGGCTCCGTATCCATAGACCGGAACCCAGTTTGGAAGAATCTTCAGAAACGGAGCGAGACTCAAACCGATAATCGCGCAGCCCCAGAAGAGCCAGTTCATGGTATCGCCCAGGAACTCTTTATCTTTAATTAACCAGTGATAGCCAAAGATGAGCAATCCCAGAAAAATAGCAACCCAGCAAGCCCCGAGGTACGGAGGCTGATTGGGGAGATTGGTCCACAAGGACCAGGGCTGTTCAATCCAGATTCGAAAGAGTGTTTGGCGCATGTGTGTATGTGTTACGTGGTGTTTCCCCCAGTGGATTATCGGGGGCTAAGTGCCAATTTTCGTAGGGTGGGTGAAGTTCGTCGATTAAACAGACGGTGGGTTACGCAATTGAGTTCTTTTTCAAATTGAACTTCTATTACGTCACGTCGTTGAGAACGTAACCCACCGATTTCTAGATCGAATTGCTTCACCCACCCTACGGTTAAGGATTCTTTAATGTGATTCTACGGTTATCGATCAATCGTGTCTGCCCCACATATGTGGCGATAAGGGCGACCATTTCTGGTTGCGGATTTTCAAGTTCGTTGAGACTGTCTGGATCACGAATGACGGCATATTCAGGGCGAACATCTGAATAGGAGTTCAGATGTTTGAGCATTTCCTGTTCTATCGTAGAAATATCCGTTTCGCCCGATTTGAGTCTCTGCTCTCCCATTTCCAGTGCTTTGGAAAGACAGAGTGCCGTTTGTCGATGCTCGGTGCTGAGATATCGGTTTCGGCTGCTCATTGCCAGACCGTCCGACTCTCGAATGGTAGGGCAGATGATCATTTCGATGGGCATATTTATGTCGCGGACCATTTTCCTGAGGATTGATTGCTGCTGATAATCCTTTGCTCCAAAACAGGCGACATCTGGTTGAATGATGTTGAATAGCTTGGCAACGATGGTCGTGACTCCGCGAAAGTGTCCAGGACGGCAGTCTCCTTCTAAAATTGTTGACATGTCACCAACTTCCACCCAAGTGTCATAGCTTTCTGGGTAAAGAGCAGCGATTTCCGGCGTGTAGACGCAATCCACTCCCGCTTCCTGGCAGGCAGCGAGGTCATCTTCGAGCGGACGGGGGTATTTCCCCAAATCTTCCCCCTCTCCAAACTGCGTCGGATTGACGAAGATGGTTACCAACACGAAATCGACATGTTTTGAACATTCCTCGACAAGACTGATATGCCCCGGATGAAGTGCTCCCATCGTCGGAACGCAGCCAATTCGGCATCCCTGCTGCCGTTTCGCGGAGACAATCTCTCGAATTGCGTTTATTTCTCCAACAACCTGCATCGCTGCGTCCTTGACATTTTCGGTAGAGGATTACGTTGAGTAATTAGAGACTCAATTTGTAGAAACTCTTTTCATGGTTGAGTTTTCTGAAGAGGAAAATTGTAGCGATGAAGTGGTGCTCTCGCTGAGAATTTCTCTGAAAAGAATTGCGAATTCTCTCGATTGTGATCAATCACTTTCGTAGAATCAAACCAAGTGAACATTCGAACACATCAGCTACTTGATCGTAGCAAGTAATACAATATAAGGTCCATGCCGAGTATGACTGAAGAATCACAGACCGAAGTGCCAACAACTGAGGATCAAGAAGTATCGCAGGCAGTAGACCAGCCTGTTCTGCAGACTGAAGATCAACTTGTCACCCGTGCTCAGGAAGCACTTAGCAGTTGCAATTGGGTCATCGGCGAATGTGCCTCTGAATGGACGGAAAAACACTCCCGAGGTCGCACCGATGCTGATTTCGGTTCCATGATCGGTCTCAGTGGAGATCAGGTCTATCAACGCCGTCGCGTCTGGGAGACTTTCGCAGATGTTCATACAAACTATGACAATCTGAAATGGTCGCACTTCTATGTCTCACTGAACTGGGATGATGCTTCCGAATGTTTGCAGTGGGCGAACGAAATTCAGGCGACCGTCGCAGAGATGAAAGCATGGCGCAGATCACAGCACGGCGAAGATTTGTCCGAACCGGCAAACGAAGAAGCTCCATTTAGTGTTGCACCTGAATACCTGCAGGTTGGCGACAATATGATGAAGGAAGTCGCGGAGGTTGATTCCGAAGGACGTGCTCTCGTCGGAGCTGGTGTCAGCGGATCGGGTGGTGAGCGAGCAGAGACCGTCAATTCGGCAGCACGCGAATCTGGAAACTCAGACTACGCTCCATTCGGGAAAGGGGCACGAGGCGAAGTTGGAGAGAACGACAAACAAGAAAAAGAAGGACCATCTTCCGAAGAGATCTACAAACGAGCTTCCTCAGCTATCGAAAAAGTTGTCGTTGCTCTCAGTCCGGAAATGATTGAAGACTTCCGCGAAATGCCACTGGAACTTCAACAACGATTCGTCAATGCCGTTAAGAATTTGCAATCGCGAACTGCCGGGATGTCGTGAGATGGGCAAGGGGCTAGGGATCGAGGGGCAAGATATTGAAAGCGGAGAAAGTTTAGCTGCCCACTTCAAGTGGGCAAACCGTTGTGCTATCGAATAAAAAGCAACTCAAGATGGGGCTTATGTTGATCACAACTACGAAATTTCCGAACGAGCTTGCAATGAGAAAGTTCATCATAAGTGCTTCACTGATTCTGCTTCTATGCTCTGCGATCCATGGGCAGGACTTGCAAGAAGTAACCATCGTCAGTTCGCTGGACCAAAGTGAACAGCCAGCATTTGTGTTTATTCCGAAAGAGGTCTCAGAGCCGGTACCCCTTCTGGTGATGTTGCACACTTGGAGTGGTGATTACAAGCAAAAAAATCATATCAACATCGCGGTTGAGGAGTGCCGGAAACGTAACTGGGCGATGGTCTTTCCAAATTTTCGTGGTCCTAACTGGACACCGCAGGCATGTGGTTCTTCGTTAGCAGTTCAGGATGTTGTCGATGCCGTCAATTGGATGCAAAAAGAGTCTTCCATTGATGAGAAGAAAATCTACCTGACTGGCGTTTCTGGCGGCGGACATATGTCGATGTTGATGGCAGGCAAACATCCCGAAATCTGGGCAGGTGTTTCCGCCTGGGTCGGCATCAGCGATCTCTCAGCCTGGCACAAGGAATGTCAATCAGCTGGGCGAAACTACGCCACACATATCGAGAAAGTAGTCGGTGGTGTTCCTGGATCAAATGTAGAAGTTGATGCCCAGTTGAGAAGTCGATCACCAATCAATTTTCTGCAACGTGCGAAGGGACTTCCAATTGATCTCAATGCGGGAATTCATGATGGACATACAGGAAGCGTCCCGATCAGCCATACGTTGATTGCGTTTAACGCACTTGCCAAAGCCAATGATCAAACAAAGCAGCAAATTTCTTCCGCTGATATTCGTGAGATGACGCAGAAGCAAACAGTGCCAGATGCCTTGCAATTCGAAGGTGAGTCAGAGAAGCGAACTCACGAAGTGTTGCTCCGAAGAAATGCGGGATCTTCACGAGTGACCATATTTGAGGGCGGCCATGAAGGTGATTTACCGACTGCGATTGAATGGCTTTCGCAACAATCACGTTCACGTTGATTCGACAAGCCTTTTCAGCGTCAAAGCCAAGTGATCAACCTGTTGCTTTAAGTCATGATGCTGGAGAACATAATCTCGACCATTGAACTCAGGAGCAGTTTTCTTCCAGAGAGCACAAAGTTGCTCAGCAGCCTTATCGATGCTTCCTGCAGCGTAGAAACCTGCGTTCGCAGCGGCAAGAAACTGCTCCTCCACATTGAGTGATACAATCGGTACGCGTGAGACAGCTGCCTGCAAAAAAGTGTTGGGAAACCCTTCTAAAGCAGACGTGTTCACGAACGCAAACGCCTTTGAGAAAACCATGGGCATGCTCTCGAAGGGTATCTTCTCAATGAACTTCACATTCTCTGGTGCATTGTTTTTTAGGTCTGCTTCCAAGACATCATCTCGTTTATTCATGATGACTAAGAATGGAATCTCTGGACACAACTTCGCGGTTTCGATCAAGTCTTGTGGACGTTTATGAACGGGGTCTGCGCGACCGACCCATAGGGCATAGCGTTCAACTTCAGGATATAAATCTTGTCCTGGTTTTGATCCAGTTCTTTGATCCCAGGTCTCAACATCAATCGGATTTTTGATGAGTTCAGAGTCGCGATCAAAAACTTTTTTCAATCGGTCTTGTTGAAACTGAGTCTGGCAGAGGATCTTGTCGGCATTTTGAATCACCCAATAGCAGACATCGGCACTATCCCGATACGCACTGACGTAATCACTTCCGGGCAGGTAATTCTCATCGAGATCGCTGTCGGAACCGAGAAACAAAATCGAAGGAATCCCTTTTTCTTGTGCCGATGCAATGACAGAAGCGGAATGACTTTGTACCCCAAAGGTTAAAAGTACATCAGCTTCGACATTGTTCAAATTCGGTTCAGGCTGTCGCGGGTCGGTGCGTTTTTTGAAGACTTTAAGTGTCGCAAGTAGCGGAAGATAATAAGCATCAGAAAGGCGAGGCTGACGCAGTCTCATCCAGGGGAACGCATTGCTTCTTTGTAAACGAGAAATTAGCGAAGTCCGAATTTCGTAATAGGGATCAACAAGAGAGTGCATCTTGACCTTTCCATATCGATAATCCTTGAGAGCATCCGTATGACGAACTAAGAATTCGACATCAAAACCTGGCATTTCTGCCAGAGCTTTGGAAAACGTCCAGGCACGTGTCTCGATCCCTCCGAAACTGCCATCAACCCGTGGTTCGATTGCCGGGTAAGCATTGAGAGCAACAAAGCAGACTTTAACTATCATGTTGTCGCGTGAACCGAATTAAAATGATGACGAGTGGAAGTGAATCACATTCTACAGGATATCAGATTCACCAACTTTACTTGTTGCGTTTCTGCTTCTCTCTCAAGATACTGCGTTCAATACATTTCGCCAAGTTTGAAGTCGACAACATCCTTGCGAGAACCACACCATTAATTACTCTCACACTTAAATACCTTGATCAAATTTCAATCCGGTGTGAATGTTCAGTCCTGCTACTTAGGTTTCTGGTTAATAAAGTTCAGAAAACATTGTTTGTGAAATAGATTCATTATGCTTGCCTGGCGCCTCGCAATTTCAGCTGTCTTAATCCCACTCGTGGCTGGGATTTTTTACTTTGACGCCCATAGCGGTTCGTCAGCGTTACTCTTGTTGGTCTTCGCTGAGGTTCTTGTCATTCGAAGTGTGTGGGAATGTGCGGATCTCTTTCGTGATCGCTCCAAAAAATTACAACTGCCAGCGATGTTTAGCTGCGCAGCTGCGGTTGTCTTCGCGGGTTGGATTCCCCATTTAGGTCAGAATGCTGTTGATGCCGGTGACCTGGAACTCGTTGGCTTAGTATACGCCTTCACGGTCATGTTGCTTTGTGCCTCGGAGGCGGCTCGATTCCGTGGACCGGGTGGGAACATCGAAACGCTCGGCACCGAAGTGCTGATTGTCAGCTATGTCGGAGTTCTGCTGGCGGTGACGAGTCAGCTACGTTGGGTCGCTGGTCACGAAGCTGGCTACCTCGTGCTGGGGTCGCTGCTTGTTTGTGCGAAGGGTGGAGATGTTGGTGCCTACACATTGGGTCGAATTTTTGGTGGAACGATTTTCGGCAAGTCGAAACTTGCTCCGAATCTCAGTCCAGGTAAAACTCGCGAAGGTGCAGCTGGCGCTCTGATTGGAGCAGGACTCTGCGGTTGGCTCTGGTTTCAGTTTGCAACACCATTCTTCAATGCAGAATGGGCTCCTCCAGCATGGTATTGGGCAATACTCTACGGCTGCGTGATTGGAGTCGTCGGACTGATCGGCGACCTGTGCGAATCTTTCCTGAAGCGGGATGCAGGACGCAAAGATTCCGCCCAACTCTTCCCCGGCTTCGGCGGCTTACTCGACCTGCTCGACAGTGTCATGTACGCCGGTCCCGCAGCGTATCTATTATGGACGATTCTGCCGTTAGCGACTTGGTTGTAAGATAGCTGGCGGGGCTGAGTAAATTCGAACAGCTGGTCGAATCTTATTGTGCAAATTCGTGGACGGCCAATCGATCCACCAGGGATGACCCACATGCTGTGTTTGTTCCACAATTGGAATAGGCGATACCGTAAGCTTCGCGTTGGTACTTGATGCTGGTAGAAATTTGCCTTCCGAAAAGAAGGTGAGCTGTTTGTCCTTATCGATCTTTGAACCTTTGTGATCGACTTCATCAGGAAATCGAAGCGCCCAAGTTTCATTGTTCCTGAGAAGTTTATTAGACGGCGAAGAGAACTGAGCATCCGGAAGCGGGAGGTCTGCTACCTTAATCGAACCGGACAAATCGTCGTTTGAAGTAGGTGCATCAATCGACTGCGCAGCCAGAGAACTTGCAAAACCGACAACCAATGAGAATACGAAGCAAGCTCGCATGAGTTGTTTCCTTACATTCATGAAACATGAATCGGCTAAGCTCTTCAAAACAGACATTGTTTGATGAGTGCTGATTCCAGTTCCTGTAAGTGGATTAACTTACGAACTTATTAGATGCGCCTCTAGGTCAGTTTTATGGTCGTGTCGCAATGGGCGCAGCGAGCGCGAAGTTTTCTTTGCTATCTTCACAGTGACCGATTCGCAGTTTCGGTTTACGATCTGCTTTCAATCCACCGCAACTCCGAAGTTGCCACGCCCATCCTTTCGCTCCGCTACACTCTGGGTCGTGCCACCAGATCGGCGACAATCTCAGTGTAGACATGCTTTGGAAACTAAAAAGATTCAGGTAGAATCAAATAGGACCAACAATCCTTCTAATTCAATTTCATCTGACAAACTTAATCGTGGCTGACGATGTTTGACGTTCAAATACTTTCTCCGGCGTTGTTGATCACGATTACCTTCTTCATCCTCGTTGGATTAGTAGTCGAATTTCAACATCAGAAACTTCCAAACTGGTTGACGGGGATGGGGCTGCTGATGGGATTGGCACTGATGAGCTATGACCGATTTTGGGGCGGGCATCTTTGGGGATTGTTTGTTGGTGTCGTCATTGGCGCTAGTTTATGGTCCTCAGGATTCGCTGGTGGAGGACTCGCCAAATTGCTGTTTGCGATTGGTTTGATCGGAGGTCCCACGCTGCCGATCGCCATCGCCGTTCTCAGTCTAGCAATCTGTGGATACTTTTGGATCTCCGGTGACAATTCGGACAACCCGGAGTCCATGACAATCAAAGGGTCGATTGTTTCTGCTGTTGGAGTCGCTTTGGCTGTTGGATGTCAGTTTTTTTCAATACAACAGGTCTTTGAGAGACTAGCGTGCCATACTTGCAGTCATCGGAAGGGTTATCTCCAATTCATTTCAAAAGGAAGATTAGCCTGAAAGTTTTGGGAAATGCTTCGAATTAGAGATGTTTCTATCAACACAGACGTAAGCTTTTACTCCCTGAATTCCTTTTCCCGATAAATACTGAGCAGACAAGCGATGAGTTCCATCGATGACCATCAGGATTTCGCTTGAAAGATCATCAGTAATTATAACCGGTTCCAGCCCTTCTGAGGTTCGTAAGTCGACTGGAGGCAAGTTTGTCTCTGGATTTCCGTTGCAGAAACTTGCAATGCGTGGGTTGCTTAAAGCACATTGTTGCAGATTGTGTAGTCGCCTTGGAGGTATGTCGCTCGGGAAGCCTTTTGATGGCCAGATTGCAATTTTGGCAGTATCAGAATCATCGAGCTCCACGAGCCATGCATGACATTCTTCAGGATGCCACACAGGCACACCCGTATCGAGAGATTCCAGGTGGTCCGTCACAGTCTCAATGTTTACCTCTTTGATAAGCTTCATGGATCACTCGTACTCGCTGAGCTTCAATTCTCTGACGACTCGTCCACAGCGGTTTGGTGCGTAGGATGATTTCCTGCTCCAGGTTGCCAAACTGGACGTCCAGAAGCTGCTTGCCGTTTACGGGCATCTTCAAGAATCGCTCGAATGTCTCCGTTGAATCGCTCAGAGATCTCACGGCGAGTTCGATGAATTTCGTCGATCACCGGATCAGAATTCGTTTGTCTCTGGATCATAGTCTATCATTTCTTCAGGAGTACAAATGATTGGAATTGGGATATGAATGACGAAATGAACCCGTTTCTAGGGCCATCCACTAACACTCCATACCCTGCCACCGGTCGAAGTTTGAATTACGATTCGGTGATTTCCATCGGGAGTCCCAAGGTGTCAGCGTGTGTGTCGGAATCGCAAAATGCAACACATTGGCGGTTTGCTGTACGCCGTTTCAATTCCTCCGTACTGAGACAAAAGTATACGTTTTGCTGACATTCATTGCAGTAACGAACGGTGTTCTTATCGCTTGGGGCTAAGTCAGCCCATTGTTTTGGGCATCGCGTTTTGAATTTCACATCGCAGTTTCGGATGTCGGAATATGCAGCCCAATAGTGAAGTTCAATTAACGGAAACAGTTCTTCGCGAGGTGCCAAGTCATATGTGAATTTACGCTGTAGTATGAATCGAAGTTTGTCGAGCCCTGTCTCATTGTTAGCGTCGAGGTCACCAATGTTTGACGGTAATACAAGATGAAGAATTCCGTTGGTATCATCTACAGCTAAAACGCATAGTTCGTAAGCTACGGACTGCGGAACCCACTCAAGAGCAACTGCAGAGACAGGAAATGCGTTAAGCTGTTTTTGATCAAGCATTTTTTTAGCCAGTTAACTTTTCGTTCAACGCCGCAGTGAAGTTGCCCACTAGATGTGGGCAGCTAAACAGGTTGAATGACTTTGTTCAATTCTTTCTTCCGCTGTGGCTGACTTCTTTCCAGTAGGTTTCGAAGTTGAATTTGGGGCTGTTTTCGTAGTCGTGGCATTTGGAGCAGACTTTTTGTTCTGCTTCGGACTTCAATAATTGCAGACCTTTGCGGGCATCGATGAGCTCCGCTGTGGGAGCACCGCCGGCGGTTTTCCAGTGTTCTTCTAATTGAACGTGCTCCGCTGCGGGACCGTGGCAGTTTTCGCATTGATTGCCTGCCAGATGTTGTGATTGATCTACGTCCAAGAAGCCGGTTTTGAAACGTAATGCTGCTTGTGCATCCCAACCGGTTGTGTGACAAGCTAAGCATTCTGGATCCCATGCCCGGTCGACCCAGGTTGATTCTTGACCGGGGCGCCCTTTGGTCAGGCTCTCGATTGCATGGGCGTGTTTGGTTTTACTCCAGATACCGTACGCATACTGATGGCATTCTGCACATGTCTTTGCACCTGCGAAACTGTTGCCTGTGGGGTGACCGATGGAGAGATTTTCGTTGACCAGTTCTGAATACTGGTCTTTGAGTTCTTCCTGATAGTCTTTCATTAACTCAGTCATATCGGGATGAATCGCAAAGCGATCCATGTCGAGTTCGACAAGTTCGTGCTTTAACTTCTGATCTGCAAAGAGCCCGACAGCGACGACGTTCTTGCCCTTCTTGCCGACTTGAACAATCATGGTCTCGCCGACGTATTCGGGTTTGCTGCGCGGGTCTTCTGCACTGTTCGCTGTCACGACAATCTGGAACTCTGGGAACTTCTTTGCAAGTGCTTCGGATTCATCAATCTCTGCATGAGAGAGAAGGACAAGTAGGTCTGTTTGTTCTGATTTGAGTTCTTCGAGAGCTGACCGGAGAGACTCTTCAGCTGGATCAATTATGAGGACATTCTCATCGATGGCTGTACCCGTTTGAAGTAGACTCTTCACGGTACTGTCGCCAACCATGCCGACAACGCCGACCTTCATTTCGCCGACTTGTACAACCCTCGAGCCGATTACTCCCAAATTTTCGGTCCTGTAGAACGTGACATTCTCTGAGAGGAATGGAACATCATAACCTTGTTCGGCAGCGAGGTTTTGGTTTTCGGAAAAGAGAGTGTCAACACCGAGTAAGAGTTCTTCGAGTCCCAGTTGCAGCCCTTGGTATCCCATCTGATTGAGACCGCGCAACATATATCTGAATTTGATTTTCGACTGCGGATAGTTGACACGTTCCTGTTTAAGAATCCCGCCAACATCGAAAGCAGAGACTGACCAACCTCGGTTTTTCAGTTGTTCCATGAAGTCTGCTCGACGCGCGAAGCCACCCGATTGTCGCTCAGAACAACCACACGGTTCGAGGTATCCATGTTCATCGCCTGAGAAGACAAGAACAGCCTCGGGTTTGGTTGTCCACTCTTTCAGCATGGGTGTCGTTTGAGATGTCTCGTTAACGGTGGGAACAGTTCCCCCCCCTTTCTCGCCAGAAGGAGAAGCAGTCTTTTCACGACATGATGAGAGCAGACTTGTTCCCAAAAATCCTGTTGTAACGATTATGAGAGCGTATCGCTGACGGGTGGAGAATTTTTTTCTTAAAAACTGCATCACAATTCCATTTCATTGCAGTAGTAATTTGTGGAGGTTTGTTTGAGATCGGCAAGGATTGCCGAGCCCATTCTATTTTCACCGATATTGAGTGCAATGGAAGTGCTTGCAGCCTTTCTCTTGGCAAACTTTGTTGATTATTCCACCTATAACATCAGAGCGGAAAAGAGCGATTTCGTCGTAAGTCGTTGTCCGATGTGAACAACAAGAATGGTTCCTTTGGATGCGCTCATTATTCGGAGGAAACACAATGCAGTAGTTTTCGCCGAATTGAGTCGGTGGCTGTATGTGTTTCATCGCAATACCAAAGGGTGGAACGTCTGCAATTGGGGACTTCTTGTGCTCGAGAGAACCCACTAATAGATCAGGAGTGAACTAGGATGCGTAAACTCAAGACGAGTGATTGGTTGCTGACATTAGCAGCCGCAGTGGGACTTGCTTCAACAGCAACTGCCCAAGAAACCATGATGGTGCAGCGGGCAGATGCCATTCTTGGTGGACCAGAACAGTCATTGATCCAACAAATCAATGGCGAATGTGCTCCCGCAGCACCATGTGCACCGAATTTTGACAGCGCATGCGACAGTGGATTGGGCTGCGACAGCGTTGGCTGCGATAGCTGCTATGTATTCGACACAGATTTCGCTTTGCAAAATCTTTGCAGCGATTGCTCACCTTACAGCGTTGGTGGCTGGTTGCAGATGGGTTATCACAATAAGTCAACCGGCTTATTCAACAACCGACCTGGACAGCTTGCAACACACCAAGCATGGCTGTTCGCTGAAAAAGTCGCTGACGGCAGCGATGGAGTTGACTTTGGTTTCCGTGCTGATGTCATGTACGGAATTGATGCTGGCGACACTCAGTCATTCGGCAACAATGCAGATCGCTGGGACAACGGCACCATGGACCACGGAGCTTATGGCTTCGCGATTCCACAGTTGTATGGCGAAGTTGCAGTTGGAGACTTGTCTATCAAAGCTGGTCACTTTTACACCCTGCTAGGGTACGAAGTTGTGACTGCTCCCGACAACTTCTTCTACAGCCACGCATTCACAATGTTCAACAGTGAAGCGTTTACACACACAGGTGCTCTAGCGACATACGCCGCAAGTGATGACCTCACCGTTTATGGTGGTTGGACACTTGGTTGGGATACTGGTTTCGATCGTTTCGGCGATGGTAGTAGCTTCCTGGGTGGACTTAGCCTGAGCGTTACTGATGAATTGACAGCAACATTCATCACAACAGTTGGTGACTTCGGTGCAATTGGCGAAGGATATTCTCACAGCTTAGTGTTGGATATGGCTTTGACCGATAACCTGAACTATGTCTTTCAGACAGATTTCCTAAGTGCCGAACTTGCTGGTGCAACGAATGAATCTTACGGCATCAACCAATACTTGCTCTACTCAATCAATGATTGCTGGGGAGTCGGTGGACGAGCAGAATGGTGGAAATCCAACGGTAACAGCATCTACGCATTGACCGGTGGTGTGAATTACAAGCCAACTCAAAATCTTGTGATTCGCCCAGAGGTTCGTTACCAGTGGGATCCAGAATCCGCTAACGCCGGAATCGCTAGCGATGGAGATGCAATCTTCGGAGTCGACGCGATCTTGACCTTCTAATCAACTTCGCAGTAACTATTGAAGACTGAAATTGAACCCCGATGGAAACTTTCCATCGGGGTTTTTGTTTTTAATGCAACACGTTGCTCTGTGTATTTCAGAGACATTCTGTGGTGCAGGTTTTGACCTGCTCCACTTTTCTGGGCTATTCTTTATGAGAAAATCAGCTCTCTGGTTGCGTGTATTATCTGGAATTAAATGACAATTATGTCATTTGCGTCAGAAGCCTAGAGGGATCGTCAACAATGAAGATCGGACTCAATGCTGTAAAGTCGCATCAAATTGTAGGCAGGCGGGCTACTGCCTACAAAAACTTGTTTCGCGATGCCAGTGCCGATCTGCTGCTGATTTTAGAGAATACGTTGACGGGTCGTCATTGAGTTAAGAAATGAGAGGTTGACATCTTACTTTGATCGACTTGTTTTAGTGATCACAGCGTCACAAAAAAACACAGGCAAAGCCAGTGGCACCCAATTGTAGGCCAAATTCAATTCATTCCGTCAGTGGCACATGGTGCATTGTGTTAGTAGCCAATCACAAGGATTCCTTGCAGCGGCAAGTGAAGTCTGCTGCTTGCATACATCGTGTCGAAAAAACGGAGCACTTTGTCAAAATCATTAGCGCCACGATAGTCGTTACGAAGAGCGATACCGAGGTGGTTGACGCCGTTCATCATACATGCCTGGAAAAGGTCTTTTAGAAATTGATTATTTGTCACTCCACGCCCGGCTTCGACTTCAAGAACAAAACCGGATTCGAGGTGATAGGCGTCTGCGTCAAACGATTTATCAACTTGACCGTTCAGTCCAAACAGTACAGGGACGTGAATCTTATCAGCTGCTTTCTTTCCGGTTTCGACTTGGAACCCAGCTGCTTCAAGATGTGGAGTGATTGCTTCTAGAACTCTGTTGCTGTCCAGTTTGTGTTCTGACGAGTCAATCTTGTCATTTGCCTCTTGAAATGCAGAGATCACAGTCGCCGCAATCAAAGGGGCTGTATCCGATTTGGGGTAGTATTGCCATTGGATCACGATGCGAACTTTTCTTTTCTGATAAACTGTTGGAGACTGCTTCAAAGGCGAGCGAAGCTAGTAGGGTACGCTTGCGTACCATTGATCGGGTAGAGATAGGTCCGCAGGGCAAACAATACGGCAACTACTTTGTTGGTTTCATCGAGTCCGTTTCGTCGATGATTTGGTCGCCTGTGACTTTCTTTTTGCCGGGGGTCTCTGTTTCCACTTGGGCATTGACTGTGGTGGGGCGTTGGTTTTGATTGGAGCGGGCGCGTGATTCTGAGATGTATTTCTTTCGCATCTCTCTTCGCTGAATCAAGACCTGACTGAATTCGAATGCCCAGTTGCGGCGGTTGCGGAAGGGGGCAAGCAGGTCTTGGACGTCGAGCATCGACTGCGGACGTTCGTCCGGGTTGACCGACATCATTTGGAAGACTGCGTCCGAAAGTTCGGGAGGGACATTGGGGTTACTCTCGAGTACGATAGGTCGTGGTTCCGTGCGGTGTGCTTTGACGGTCTCGACTCGTTTTCGGCCAGGAAAAGGTCGCTTCGCGGTGAGTGCGGTATAG
>ERZ887942.1547-NODE-1547-length-15638-cov-5.862671_pt1 | contig 15638 bp, 14 predicted proteins | sample MGYA00521099_ERZ887942 | MGnify/ENA primary metagenome ERZ887942 (study PRJEB32303, sample SAMEA104408605) | aquatic metagenome | biome: Brackish water; feature: Pelagic; material: water | place: Baltic Sea | collected 2014-06-07T06:48:00 | depth 16,251 m ... | reverse complement strand
GAGATAGCGAATCGCTCCTTCTTTTTCGAGGACTTTGATGCGTCGCATCATCTGCAATCCCTGCAAGGTTGACGCCTGACGCCCCTGAAGCACGAACTCCGAGCCGTCCTTCGTCATCATTGGCTGGTAGGTGTAAAATTGCTGATTATTGATCAGCAAACTCACTCCGCTATTAATCATTGAACTTCCGACGCGCCCGAGGGTGCCGTTGTTTTCAATATTCCAGCTGTTGCCCCTCTGATCCGTCCGAATGCCCATGGCCGCGGGCACCAATGTTTCACCACGAACTGTCGGGGCGGCATTGGCATTGGGAGCTGATGATTGGAGTGATGATCCTCCGGTGCCGCTGTTCCCCTGCGCATCTACGATTGCAGGATCGAGGCCCAGTGCGGCGATGGCGAGAATCTTTACGGTCACTGATTTCATTGAGCACCTCCTTTACCATTGCGGTATCCCACAAAATGTTGCACGGGCACCTGCCATTCCTTGCCGGCACTTTCGATGGTTAACATTCGTTCACGAAGCGTGCCGGTTAAAACATCGCCACTTTGCAATTCCACTTCAAAAACCGGCATCCGATCTGTTCCCGCTGCCAGCGACCGCCGAATTTCGACGACGTCTTGAGGATTCACCGGAGTCACCGAGCGATCTGCAACCAAATTCACCGCATCGTTTTTGATGACTCCTGCTAGGACATTGTTTCCAGCCAGAAGGCATGCTGGACTTGGTAAATCTCCGGAATCGACGACATCATCAAACTCCAGCCAGATATCTGAGAGGTCATCTTGGACTGTAACGTTTTCGCCAGCCCCCACTTTCCAAAGCCGGACTAAATCGGACCAGTTCGCATCGCCCAGTTCACCTAGGTTCATCGTTTCTCCGCTCAGAAAGACTGTGAGACGCGAACCATCGGTTCGTTCAAGCCGGAACTTCGGAGTCGGTCCCTGTGCGTAATAAAGTCGAGCCACGTCGGCGAGCTGAACTTCGTCTGCCCCCCATGGTGACAGCAATCCGAGTTTTCCGATCGCTTCATTTTTTGATGAAATACCGATCACATTTCCGCCCTGAAATTCAGTAAACACATCGGTGTCCGCTGGCGGAGTCCCATCGATTTTAGAAATTCGGCACAATAGCAGCTCCAGTTCTTCCGGCTTGATTTCGTCCACGTCCCAGCCTTCATCGATTTTCATCGACAGATTTTCCGCAACAACCTCGCCCGCCCACACTTCGCCGTTGCGGAGATAAACCTTCTGCTTCCGGCCAATTCCACCACCACCTTCGATCGCAGCTACCGCAGCAATCGCCGTTTTACGTTCGCCGAATGGCGTCGACACGGTGAGTTTTGCTTCAGGATTCAGGGTTCCGGGCAGCTGGTTTTCGGCAGAAATCCACATCACATCTTCCTCCCGACGATTCAGACCGCGTCGTGCTGTTGCCTCGTTTAAATTCACCAACGCTTCGAGATCAAACGGCTCCGCACCTTCTCCGGGGAAACTCTGGGCATCAAAGTTGATCACGGACTTCACCAGCGGCTCCGCGACCATCGGCCGGATCAGGCGACGACGAGTGTAAAATGGACGCAGCTCCGTTTCCGCATCTCCTGCAGTTCGAAGATTTCGCTGAACCGCCCATGTCAGGATCGATGCCGTCGCGCCCGGTTTGATCGACAGGTTGTAGGAAAGAGTTAGCTCGCGATTGTTAGAGGCAAAAGAAATTACCGGCTTCACGGCGTCGCGCTCGCCCGAAGTGACAAACAGGGTGTCGTTCCGTCCATCTGCCTGAGAAAATTTCACCACCAACCCAAAATCGCGCGGCCCCAGGCCTGCTCCCGGTTTTGTGCCGAGCAATTGTCCGCCCGAGCCATGCAAATCCTGCCACGGATATTGAAACGATGACTTCAGATCGATCCGAACGTTCTTGGGTGATTTGGATGGGTTTGTAAAGGAATCCACTACTCGCAATCCTGAACGTTCCAGGTCGAAAAACACGTGTCGCATCACCTCAATCCCATCCGCTTCCATTTTTCCAGTCAAAGCCAGCAGCGCTCCGTCATCGGTCGCCGCGCCACCATCAAACCGAATCGCTTTACTGGATTCGAAAGGGGCACCATTTACAAACAACGTCAACGCCCCCTGAAAATACGGGGTGTTCCCCGATAAAATCGCGCCATTCTTGTTTACCTGCCATTCGTAGCTCTTTGCATCCTGCAAGACCTCGAATTTGTCCGGAATCTCCTTCAGCGTGATTGGTTCAATCGCTGGTTTTTCCTGCGAATTCACCTGCCCTGACAAAGCTAACAGAATGCCTGCGGTGAGGGCGAAAAAAAAGGGGGGATGGATCAGAAATTTCAAGGCTAGAGAAGATAACGATAGAAAGCGCCATGGAAACCGGAAATTGTCCGAATTTCCTGCTCATTCGAGCTAGGATTCTCGACGTCTAACTACGGTGCTGGTTTTCCCAATTCCGAAGTCGGCAAAATAAATTCAAAGGCTTCGGAATGATCAGAAGGAACCAATGCCAATCTCACTTTCTGGCCTTTTACGATTGTCCCTTTCCATTCAAGACCATGCTCATAATCGGACCAAATTCCCATAGTCATTCAGCCTCCTCCACAACTTCCGATCCCTGATTTAATTGACACCTGCTCATCATCAAAAAACAAAAACCCACCAAACTACACTGGGTTGATGATTGAACTTGATGGTAATTTTGGGGGCCATTTTGAAACATCCCTTACCAATCTGATTTGCCATTCCTTTCTAGATTTGTACTTTGTTAGTGTAATTCGCGAGACTCCGTATTTTTCCGCTGCTTCACCCAATTTAAGTTTAGTAATTTCCGAATTTCCCAGACAAACTCCTTCTCAAAGGAAAATTACTTCAGGCTCGTTCCAACGATACTTGTCTGACGGTTTGACCACTCCTTCAAATTTCAGCCGAGGCATCCCAGACAAAAGTCTGAAATTGCGCCAACTTTCGCGGTTACCAGTCTCGTCAGTCGTCAGGGTTTGACGCACTGCAAATTCCTCGGGAAGCCGGTTCTTTTCAGGAGCTACCGTGAATGTAGCTCCTGCCCGAACTCTTCCAGCTCTCCTGAATAATTCGTAGCACCAACCACCAGAATCAAACCTTCCGATTTCATCTTCAGCATTCCTTTTGAAACAACTTGATTGGAAGTTTCCATTTCGAAATCAATCCAACCGCCATGCGAGTAGTCCCAACTGCTAAGATCCTTCGTACCCGGCATTTTGTGGATCATGCGATTACTTTCGATTGTCAGTCGATCAGCAACCGTGGCCTCAAAAATCTCAAATCGGCCTCCACCGGCGAATTCCCATTGGGACTCTGAGTCAGGCATAACTTCACCAGAAAGCACCCTCAACAGAGTTATCCCGATCAAGACTGCCCCTAACAGAATTCCGGTTCCGAAAATCCATTTAAAAACGCGCCAGCCAGCGTTGTCTGATGTTTGGTCTGGGTTCAAAATTGGAAAAAGCTGTGTTGTTGCAAGATCATGTGTAAATTTTAATTCCCTGTAAATCGCCAAATCACAGCAACTTCGAAAAGATCTTACCCGGCAGCTGTTTGATGACCATATTCATCTCAAGCTGCAGCAAAGCTACGTTCACCGTTGCGAGCGGAAGCCCAGCCGCTTCAACCAAATTATCGACTAACATTTCCTTCTCGTTTCCAAATGCGGCGAGAACTTGTTTCTCAGTCGGCCCAAGAGAATCCAATCGAGAACTCCCCGGATCTTCCGACGCAGCGTCATCTTTATTCAATTCGGAAAACGAATCGATCTCGCTGAGAATATCCGCCGCATCACAAACGAGTTTTGCGCCTTGTTGAATCAAACGATGACACCCCGCTGAGCTCGGCCGATCAATCGGGCCGGGAACTGCGAACACAACCCGCCCCTGCTCCATCGCCTGCCCTGCCGTGATCATTGAACCGCTTCGCTCGGGAGCTTCAGCCACCAGCACGCCCTGACTCATGCCGGAGACGATTCGATTTCGCAGCGGAAACGATTGCTTGTCTGGCACGTAAAGAACGGGGAATTCCGAAAGCACTGCACCGTTTTCTGCAATTTTATCCGCCAATCCCTGATTTTCTGCGGGATAGACGTTTCCAATTCCTGAACCCAATACAGCAATGGTTCGTCCACCTGCCGCGAGAGCTGCCTCGTGGCCTGCGGTGTCGATTCCGCGAGCCAATCCGCTTACAATCGTGATTCCGGCATTGGCCAGTTGAAATCCAAAGCGACGTGCGGCTTCGGTTCCGTAATGCGTCGTGCGGCGAGATCCAACAAGCGCAATGGCATGACGATCAGCCGGCAGAATACTGCCCTTCATGTAGAGTAAAAACGGCGGATCGTAGATCTTCCTCAACGCAGGTGGGTAATCCTCTGAATCAATCGTCAGCAGCGAAACCCCATGTTCATCGAGACGCCGTTTTTCCTCCAGCAAATCAATTCGGTTTTCCCAATCGAGAATTGAACTCGCCAATTCCGTCCCGACCCCTTTCACCCTCTTCAAATCCGAAACGGAAGCCGCAAAAATAGCTTCAGGATCACCTTCAAAATGTTTTAACAACGTCTGTGCCCGCATCGGACCGATGCCCGACAACAGATTCAACGCTAGAAAGGCATCGGTTCGGGCATTCATTTTCTGGGCTTTCCATCATCACTTTGCACCCTGTCCATCAGCACTTGAAGCGCACCGCCTGACTGCCAGATTTCAAGAATCAGAATGAACAGCGAGCAACCCATCAAAAAGAGCGCCAACGTGAAAGCCCCGATGCCCACGGTCTGAAATTCCATCATCACCGTCACCATCGAAATGACGCAAAGCAGCAGGCTCATTGCCCCAAGCAATTGCATCCATCGAATCAGTTCCAATCGCCGACGGAGATTATCGATTTGCGTTTTCAACGCTTCGTCACGCAACTCGATCCAGTCATGGTACAAATTCCGCACCAGCGCAGAGAGATGCAGAAAGCGGTTCGTATAAGCCAAGAACAGCAAGCTGACCGCAGGGAACAGGAGTGCTGGAGTTGAAATTTCGAGAGTCATCGGCTGAAACTTCGCGAATGAGGAAGGTTGAGTCAACTGGAGATAGGGAAGTGCCGTGGGCGTTAAAATTTCAGAATAAATCACACATCCCGATACAACTCGCTCATGCGGGAAAGCGAGCCATCACCTTTCAACAAGTCGTGTGGTGCTCCCTTTTTGGGATTGAAGTAAGCGTAGCGTTCAACATCGCTGTTTCGCTCGAGAGATTTCAGAGAGTCACGCAGGAATTCGTAATTCTCGTCCTCCGGGCCGGTCCAGCCGTTGAACGCGTTAACCCAAATAGGCTTGCGGAATTCTTTGGCGAGCGATTTCACGAACGCCTCAAACTCATCCGCTTTTCGACTGCGGTATCAATGAACAGCCACGAAATCGACCCGCAGCTTTCGTTTCTTGGCTTCTTCCATGAACTTTTGATGCCACGCCATGCCATTTTTATCGGAGGTCGGCGCGGGAGATCCCAGTTGCAGATTTTTCTTCGCAACGATCGCTTCGAGTTTAGGCCACGCTTTGAGGGTATTTTTGATCGCGATGTTGCCCTGTTTCGCGTGGGAGGGCCTTCTTTCTTCGTGTATTCAGCAAGTAATGGAACGTTCAGGCGGGCCATATCAGGATGCTCCTGCGCTTTTCGGCCGCAGGGCCGTTTATTCCAATTACTTTTCCGAGAAGAGCAACCATGGTTCTAGCATCGGCTTCTTTTATCACAGGTTCCTCAGCTTCACTACTTTCTGCCATTTTTTTTGGAGATCTTCTCCAAGAAACATTATCTTATACAGAGCGCTGGTAGAAAAGCGACTGCTTTCTAGAAAATGGAGTCACAAATTGCCCTAAGCCAAATAACAAACCTAAACGGCCTATTTCTTAAGCCACTGAACGGCGTCAATCACCACGTAGCCATCTGTTCCTTCATTGGAAATAGTTACAGTGGCTGCCTTTGGATCATCAAACTGAAATTCTCCCAATGAAACAAAAGCGCCATCAATTGTCGGTTCGTTTTTCTCATTTACTGTAACGACTGTGCTCTCGCCATCACCGTGTATCACTGTCACCGGAACATTGGTCGCGCGATTGGAATTCGGCGTATAGGCAAATCTGACTTCGTATTTCCCCGCCTTTGGCAGCTGCCCTTGAAATGTAGCAATGCATTTTCCATCAGCCAAATTGTCGTCATGCCTATATCCAAATCCCAGGTATGACTTCGCGGAGGAACTCGGCTTCCACGGCCCTTTGAAATTAGCAAAATCGTCATCCACCACGACTCCTTTGAGCGATTTCAAATCAACTCCAACGCGTTTTTCATTAGCGGGGCCATCGTATTCGAGAATCTGACCATCTTTCAATAACCTGGCTTTCAGCTTTTTATAGTCGATGTCCTGAACCGGAATCCCTTCGTCAATAGCAATTGAAGCCGCTGTGGCCGCACTTTGACCAAGTATCATGAAAACCGGCTCCATCCGAATGGAACCAAACGCGATGTGCGAACTGGAAACACAGACAGGCACAATCAGGTTTTGGCACTGCTCTTTTTTGGGAACGAGCGATCCATAGGCGATTTCGTAAGGCCCGCGAGTGCTGACGCCGATATCGCCTTCATTCTGCACAAATCCATCCGGCTTGATGTAGCGCTGCACGTTGTGAGAATCGATCGTGTAGCTTCCCATTCCCACAGAATCGGGCGTCGGCTTCATTTTTCGAAGCTCGTGCTCAGTCATCACGAAATCACCAACCATGCGACGCGCTTCGCGAATGTAGAGCTGATGCGACCAGTTTTCATTGTCGACGAATTCGTCTTTCGGCAGGCCCCACGTTTTCATTTTTTCCTGAATCTCATTCGGCACGCGCGGATCGGTGCAATGCCACCAGAGCCAGCCTTTTTGATAGGTTTCGTGTTCAGCAATGATTTCCTTGCGGCGCTCGTAGCTCGCGTCGGGATAATCGTAATTAAAGCCGATGTTGTCCGTGCTCATCGGCCCGTGATTATTCGTATCCGTTTTATGATTCGGAATCACATCGAATTTTCCAAACGTGTCGCGCCAGCCAGCCTCGTAAATTCGGCCCATCAGCTCATACTGACTCGCGTCATAGCCTTTCGGCTCGGAAAACGGAATCCGGTTTTCCGGATGATTCGTCAGACACATCCGAAAGCAATACGCTTGCACCCGATTATCGCCCGAGTGCCTTTCGCCGGGATCCTCCGCCGAAATCCGGGGCAACACGCCGCTTTTCGGATCACCGGGAACAACATATGGGCTGACGGGCTCTTTCACTGCACCAAAATGGTGACGGTGATGCAAAACGCTGGTCTGGACGCCGTTCCACTCTTCGCCGTAAACTTCTTTGCCTTCGCGCCCTACGTGATAATCAACCCCCGCCGTCGCCACCAGGTCACCCTCGTAAGTCGCATCGATGAAAATTTTACCCACGAACGTTTTTCCACTCAGCATCGTGATTGAAACGATCTTTCCGTTCTCCATTTTCACGCCGTCCTTCCGATCGAGCCATTCATCACGCAGCACTTCGAGATCAAAGTCCTTCACATAATCTTCGAAGACCTTTTCAGCGACACTCGGTTCGAAAATCCACATCGTCCGGTTTTCACCATCGATCGCCGCAGTGCCCTGCCCTTTGCCGCCGTATTCAGAGCGGTCCTGAAACTCCCACGTTTCATCTTTGTTATACTCCTTCCAGATCCGGTGGTAAAAATCACGCGCCAATCCGCCGATGACCGTTTTGTTTCCCGTGTCAGTCCAGCCAAGTCCACCGCTGGAAAGTCCGCCCAGATGTTTATCCGAGCCCACAACCACAACCGTTTTGCCTTCCTTCTTTGCCTGCACCGCGGCAATCACCCCGGCCGACGTGCCGCCGTAAACCACGACATCGTATTCTTTTTCAGCGGCATGTAGCGAAAAACCAAAAACAAACAGGCCAACGGCCATCAAGCGGAGCAATTTCATCCCGCAATCGTAGCGAGATCAGAAATACAGGCAAGGAGATAGCCGCGTTTGAAGCTTCGGGAATGTGTTGTGTCCAAAAGTGCGCGGTGTAAACTCCCTTATTTTACAAATCGCCGTTTCTCCGCTTCGTCTTCGAGATCAATATCTTGGACATTCGCCTGAAAAAGTGTCTCAGCGCCGCAGATGAAATAACGACAGATCCCGGCGTTTTCCCATTCGTTCAAAATATTTTGAACCGTTTTCGGAAGCCAGAACGTGTCTCGGGCAATCGCCGAAGCGTGACCTGATTCATGGGTTAAAAGCCAGTGGAACACTTCTGCGCGAGCGGTCATTCCGAAAAAATTCCTCAGTTTAAAAATGAATGATTCTGCAGATATCGACAACGGCTTCTGACTCATACTTCGAACCGAGAATTGGCGGCTCTCTTTCACGGTCAAAGGATCCGAAACCGAATTGGCAATGGATTTCCAGCTAACAAATTTTCGTTCAATCATGAGTTCAGCAAGCTCACGCAGCCAACCTTCATCGCCCAAGTGGGTCGGGCGTTGAATATTTTTCAGACGCTGAACACTGATCAATTTGCCGTTTTTGGAAAGCCAATCAAAGCACATTTAAGCAAGACGGGGCTCTTCCATTCCCAACGAAGTCGTCACCAAAACGAGCGCTTCGGGATCCACAGGTTCCTGATTAGGACGCGGCTTCGCCGCTCCACTCCCTCCGATTGAGACCCACTGGGCCCAGATCTTTTGGATGACGATTTCACGCCAACTCTCGCTCAATTTTGGTTGCCACGTTTTCATGTCCAAGTTCAATCAACAATTTCAAAGCCGGTTTCGGACTCGTCTTGGGAATTAATTCATTCGTAAAAAGCCATCGCGCTACACGCTCCATTTCAGGTGCAGTTGGAGCCATCGCCTCCATATCGCTAAGGTCACGAGGCTCATCTCAACTAACGCGAGCCATCGATTTCAGATAAATGAGCCCGATTTGCCCCATGAACGTCACTTTCAGGCTTGGACCAAATTACTCGGTCACAAGCCCCGTCCAGACCTCGCGTGGGAAATTCTCCAACCGAATCACCATCAACGAGGTCGTTGCGTTCAGCCAATCGGGATCCAGATGCTTCGTCGTAGCGATGAAGGCTGCGCATTTCTTCACATACTCCGGCAAAGGCCATGCAGGCATCAATTCGCCGTCGATCTCCCCTCGCATGGCAAGGACATCGATATCATGCGTGTGTCGGGAAACAATATCCCGCGCCAATAGCGCCGAACCGCCAGATACAACCATGTGAACTGGATTACATTTTGCAACTTCCAACCTTTCGGCCAAAAGGGTTAACGCTTCGTTCAGTTGTTCTTTACCAAACTCCATTCAATAATTTAAGCACCCTTATTCGGTATTTTAAATGCTAATAATAACTCTTTAAAACACTTTATAGAACAAGCGATGTCTGTTCCCCTACCCTAAACCTACTTGGACCGCGCCTCACATCACCATTGCCAGAATCCTGTATATCCCGCTACGATTCAATAACCGCCCATGAAACCAATCCCCCTTTTCGCCTTTGCTGCTTGCGCAGTTGTCTCATTTTCTGCCCTGCCCTCCGCTTCGGCGGCGGATCGCCCCAATGTCGTCATGCTTCTTGCGGATGACCTCGGTTTTGCGGATGTGGGTTGTTACGATGGCCCGGTGAAAACTCCCGCAATCGATGCGCTTGCCGCTGCGGGAACGCGATTCTCCGATTTCTATTCTGGATGTGCCGTGTGTTCACCATCACGAGCAGTCATGCTGACCGGTCGCCATCACATCCGAGCGGGCGTTTACAGCTGGATTCATGACGAAAGTCAGAACTCGCACCTTCTTGAACGCGAAATTACGCTTGCCGAAGTTTTGAAGGAAAACGGCTATGCCACCGCACACATCGGCAAATGGCACTTGGGATTGCCGACGGCGAAACGAAAGAAGCCGACGCCTTCGGATCACGGCTTTAATCACTGGGTTGCGACATGGAACAACGCGGAGCCGAGTCATCGAAATCCGAACAACTTCATCAAAAACGGCGAAAAAATGGGCCAGCTTGAAGGCTATTCCTGTCAGCTTGTTGCCGACGAAGCGATTGATTGGCTCGAAAAACGCGACGATAAAGAAGACCCGTTTTTTCTTAACGTTTGGTTTCACGAACCCCACGCGCCCATTGCTGCGCCGGATGAAATCGTTTCTGAATACGGAAAAGTGAAGGATAAAGCCGCGATTTACTCCGGCACGATCGATAATACCGACCGCGCAATCGCTCGTCTCGTAAAAAAACTCCGCGAGATCGATGCCATGGAAGACACCATCATTATCTACGCCTCAGACAACGGCAGCTATCGCGATGACCGGACCGGTGGGCTTCGTGGTCGCAAAGGAGCCAACTGGGATGGCGGAATCCGCGTTCCGGGAATCTTCGTTTGGCCGAATCACATAAAAACTGGGGTTGTCGCAAGTCAGCCAGCCGGACTCGTCGATATCCTGCCGACAATCTGCGGGCTGATTGGAATCGAAAAGCCAGCGGGAGTTCATCACGATGGATCAGATATCTCGCCGATCTTGTTGGGCAAACCCGACGCATTCACCCGGCATCAGCCGCTCTTTTGGCATCTCCAAAAATCACGCCCCGTCGTCGCGATGCGTGATGGCAACTACTCGCTCGTCGCTGAACCCCACTACGATCTCTCCACCAGCAACATGTTTGACGAAAAATGGATTCCAGCGATCAAAAACGGCAGCTACAAGAATTTTCAGCTATTCGATCTGGCCAAAGATCCCAATCAAACCACTAACATCACTGCCGAAAATTCAGCGTTGGTCGAAAAGATGAAAAAGCAGCTTCTCGAAATCAACGCGAGCATCATGGCTGACGGCGAAGATTGGCATTTAAAAAAATAAGCGACGCCCTTCAGGCCGTAATGTTGAGCATCTCAAGCTGCTGCGTAATCTGAGCACGTTCGGTTTCCCGAAATCGGTGAAACGGCGATGCCATAAAATCATCGCAAACGCCGAGTATCGACAACGCGCATTTCAAGCCTTTGATGATCGCCGAGCCATGATGCCCGACTGAATAAATCGCCTGAGAAAGCTCCAACACCTGTCGACTCAGCGTGCGGCATTGCGCCAAATCACCAGTAGCGGCCGCCTTGTAGAGATCCACATATAGCTTGGGATTTAGATTCGCTCCGCCGTTCACACCACCGTGACCTCCCAGCAGCACCGTCTCCGCCAAAATCTCTTCCGGCCCCACCAGCAGCGACCAATCCGGCCGCTTTTTAGCCGCGAGATACTGCATTTTTCGAAAATAGGTCAGATCCCCCGAGCTATCTTTCAAGCCAACGATCTTCTCGCAATCCATCGCCCATTCCACCACTTCGGGCGAAAACGAAACTTTCGTCAGCGCCGGCATGTTGTAGAGCATCAGTGGCAGCGGAAGCTCCTCCACCAGCGGTTCGATGTATTCCTTCAATTCAGGCTGTCCGGCGGGAAAGTAATAAGGTGCCGACGTCACCAACGCATCAGCGCCCATCCGTTCCGCCTCTTGAGCCAACGCAGCGGATTCCACCAGTGATGTATCCGTAATTCCTACCAGCACGGGCACCCTGCCCTTCACCAAATCGCAGGTCCGCTGAATCAATTCCCGACGAAGTCGGTAGCTCAAACTCGGCGCTTCGCCGGTCGTTCCCAGAATGAAAATCCCGCTGACTCCGCCATCGACAAGGCGTTCAACCAATCGTTCAAGCCCCGCGACATCAAGCGTGTCCCGCTCAGTAAGCGGTGTGATCATTGGCGGGACAATGCCCGTGTAGGTTGGTGTCATGAAAGGTTTTTCCGATCCAATAGAGTATGTTCGTTGAACCGATAGGGTTCGTTCGTGAAAATGGTTTTTATGATTACGAAGCCTTTTGAAAGCGACTGACTAACAGTCCGACCAGAAAGATCGAAAGGGTGCCAATGACGATGGTGAGATTCCCGTGGAGCATCGATTTCAGGTGGTCCGGCATCCATTCGCGATCCGCTGAGCTGAGCCAGAAAATGACGATCAATCCGACGACGACTCCAGTCACCGCCGCTGGATTCCCTGCTCGCTTCACGATAAGACCGAGAAGGAAAAGCCCAAGCATTCCGCCAGCAAAAATCCCTGATAGCTTCCACCAAATATCGAGAATGTTCGCGGCGTCATTCGTCAAAAACAGCGCCGTTCCGGTTCCGAGAATCCCCCAAAAAATCGTCGACCACCGAAGCACCTTCATTGATTCAACTTCTCCGACGTCTTTTCCGCCACGAATAAGTCGGCCCCACAAATCGCGAAGGGTAATCGTCGCTGAACTGTTCAAACTGGTGTCGATCGTGCTCATCGCAGCAGCGGCCAAGGCAGCGAGAATCAATCCGCCAACGCCAGGAGGCAGATGATTGGCCATGAAATGCGGCAGAATCGAGTCCTCGAATTTCCGATCACCCGCCATTTCCTGAATGGCCGCGATCTCTTCCGGCGAGGTCTGGTAAAAGCTGAAAAGCAGCGAACCGATTATGAAAAACATCAGCGACGCCGGAACGTAGAGAATCGCGCCGATCCACAGAGAACGCTTCGCAGCCGCTTCGGATTCCGCTGCATGATAGCGCTGGATGTAGTTTTGATCGATTCCGAAATTTGTCAGGTTGATGAATAGACCGAAAATCAAAACCACCCACGCCGTCGAACTTGCAAAATCGGTGACCGACCAACTTCCCAACGAGAATTTGTCTGCGTCTTTCGCGATCGAAAACGCAGCACTGGCACCTTCAGGGTGCTTAAAAATAAGAATTCCGATGACCAGCAACGCCCCGACCGCCAGCACGACGCTTTGAATCGCATCCGTCCAAATCACCGCTTCAATCCCGCCAATCAGCGTGTAGGCGGTCACGAGAATTCCTGAAACGAGAATGATCGTCGGCAAACTCCACCCCGTGACCTGCTGCAAACCGATCGCGACACCCAACATGATCGTCGCGCTGCGCGAAACCTGTGTCAGCAAATAGCAAACCACGGCATAAATCCGCGCCCACAAACCAAATCGTTTTTCGAGATGTTCGTAGGCGGAAATTTCGCCAGAATTCCGATAGAACTTCACAAAAAATCGAACGGCGATGAGCACCGCAATCGGGATTGAGAGCGAAAACACAAACGCATTCCAGTTTCCCGCATAGGCTTTTCCGGGAACACCGATGAAAGTGTTGCTCGACAAAAAGGTGCCGAAAAGTGACAGCCCGACCACCCAGCTTGGCAGTCGTCCGCCAGCTTTCATAAAGCCTTCAGAAGTGTGGCTACGTTTCGCGAACCAGACGCCGACTCCCACCACAAGGGCGATGTAGACGACGAGAACGGTGATATCGAGAGTTTGCATGAAAAGTGGGAGTTACCAGAGTTTGAGTGTGGCCGAGCGAAGTTCCGTGACTGCTTCCGCAAATCGAGCGCGCACCTCGTTACTACCATCTACAAGAGTTTCTTCGAATAGATCACTGTTGATATCGAAAAGCCGGCCATCTGAAAAGCATTTCCATCGCTCACACCGAGGGAAAGGGAGCAATTCACCAGCATCGGTTTGTGGATACTTGCCAATGATAACAATCACATTCGGCCGATCCGCGCCAAACTCGACCCGGGCGACGAAAAGAAAAAAGGTGACGATCAGAAATCTCATGTGAAGCAAACCCTATTGAAGTCTATAGAGCAATATGCGAACTTTCCGCAAGATCTTTTTGAACCCGATTACGTGAGTTCAGAAAAAGCCGTCAGAACCGACTGCATCACCGTCTTGCACGATCTCAATCCCAGCGTAAGATGCGGCCAAATCTAAATTTATGAGCGACGCTTCGAACATCAATAAAATCGTGGTGGCCTACTCCGGCGGCCTGGACACTTCAGTGCTTTTGACGTGGTTGAAAGAGACCTATCAAGCTGAGGTTATCGCCTATTGCGCGGACGTTGGGCAGGAAGAAGAGCTCGACGGACTTGAGGAAAAAGCACTCAGCACCGGTGCATCCCAGTGTTTCATCGATGATTTGAAATCTGAATTCGCAGCGGATTATATTTTCCCAATGGTTCAGGCGGAAGCGATTTACGAAGGCCAGTATTTGCTCGGCACTTCGATCGCCCGCCCTTGTATTTCGAAAGGAATGGTTCGCGTCGCTCGCGAAGTTGGGGCCGATGCCATCGCGCATGGAGCCACCGGAAAAGGCAACGATCAGGTTCGCTTTGAGCTTTCTACCAACGCACTCGCGCCGGACATCGAGATGATTGCCCCGTGGCGTCAGCAGCGTTTCCGCGACCAGTTTCCCGGTCGGAAAGAGATGATTAAATACGCTGAGGCGAACAATATTCCGATTCAGGCTTCGATGAAAAAGTCGTATTCGATGGACCGGAATCTCCTCCACATCAGTTTTGAAAGTGGTATACTGGAAGACGTTTGGTATGATGCGACTGGCGAAGCTGACCGCGACATGTATGTGCTTTCGGTTTCTCCTGAAGAAGCTCCGGATACTCCGCAGATGCTTCAGATGCTGTTCGAAAAAGGAAATTGCATCGGTCTAATGACTGAAGGAATGGACGAAATTCTCGACAAACTCGGCGACGTCAAAGCAACTGGCGCGCAGGATGGCTACACGCTGCTAGATCCTTACGGCGTGATGCGCGTTCTCAATTTCCTCGGCGGAAAGCACGGCATCGGCCGGATTGACATGGTTGAAAACCGTTTCGTCGGCATGAAAAGTCGAGGCATTTACGAAACACCCGGCGGCACGATATTGATGGCGGGTCATCGCCAAATGGAAAGCCTCACAATGGACCGTGAGGTCATGCGTGTCCGTGATGGTCTCATTCCAAAATACGCTGAGCTCGTTTACAACGGTTTCTGGTTTGCTCCTGAGCGCGATGCGATTCAGGCGCTCGTAACCGAGTCCCAGAAAATGGTCAGCGGCGAAGTCCGCTTTAAGCTCTACAAGGGCAACATGATCACTGCGGGCCGTCGTTCGCCGAACAGCCTCTATGATGAAGACATTGCATCGATGGAAGGCGCTGAGGAAGGCAAGGAAGAAGCCTACAATCAAGACGACGCGACAGGCTTCATTCGTTTGAATGGTTTGCGCTTGAAAAACGAAGCACGTCGAGCAGAGCGGAATTCGTAAACTGAAATTCTCCCTTCACGATCAAACGGGGTTGATTTGACGATCGCACCCTGTTGGATCGTAGGGATCAGTTAACGCCGGTTCACAACCACCGCTACACCTATCGATTTGTAGCGGAAGATGAAAAATCTTCCGAATTTCCTCCGCGCTGCGCCAACTGCGAAGGAACGTATTTTAAGGCTGAAGGCTTACTTTTTTGCCCCAATAAACGCCTTCACCAGATCAATCGCAGCCTCACGATGCGGAGCGAGGCCATGACTTCCACCCAGGACTTGAATCAGCGTCACCGGGGTATCTGGATAATGAATTTTGAGGAGACTCGGCGCAGCTTCTTTGCCATCTTTTTCCGTGAGTTTCGGACCTTTGTAACCATGAACTCCTGCCCATCGATACGCCGTTTCATAGGCTGAAAGGTGTAGC